>Ga0209692_10000631_pt1 | contig 72533 bp, 56 predicted proteins | sample tdDd472_FD_187129 | JGI IMG/M metagenome (GOLD analysis project Ga0209692, IMG submission 187129) | Marine sediment microbial communities from the Atlantic coast under amendment with organic carbon and nitrate - tdDd47.2 (SPAdes)... | ecosystem: Environmental > Aquatic > Marine > Coastal >... | reverse complement strand
TAGATGCAGGAACAAGTGGTACAACTATTACGAATACAATTTCAAATACACAGGATCAAACAGATGATAACACAACACCTGATGATAATAGTGAAGATATTGGTGTTGATAATAGTTCTGATATTGTACTTGCAAAAACAGTAAGTGATAATTCTCCTGATGAAGGAGATAATATTACCTATACAATTACTGTAAGTAATAATGGACCTATCCAGGCAACGAATTTAGTTGTTACAGATAATTTACCTGCTGGATTAACATTTGTAAGCGCAACTCCATCAACAGGAACTTGGACATCACCAGATTGGAATGTTGGAACATTAAATAATGGTTCAAATGCTACTTTAACATTAGTAGCAAGTGTTGATGCAGGTACAAGTGGCGATTTAATAACTAATACAGTAAGTAATTCACAGGATCAAACAGATGATAATACAACTCTTGATGATAATGATGAGGATATTACTGTTAATAATAGTTCTGATATTGTACTTTCAAAAACAGTAAGTGATAATACTCCGGATGAAGGTGATAACATTACTTATACTATTACGGTAATTAATAATGGTCCTGCTCAAGCAACAAACTTAGTTGTTACAGATAATTTACCAGCAGGTTTAACATTTGTAAGTGCAACTCCATCAACAGGAACTTGGACAGCGCCAAACTGGACAGTAGGAACATTAAACGATGGTGCAAGTACTACATTAACATTAGTAGCCAGTGTTGATGCAGGAACAAGTGGAGATGTAATATCTAACACAGTAAGTAACTCCCAGGATCAAACAGATGATAACACAACTCTTGATGATAATGACGAGGATATTACAGTAAATAACATTTCTGATATTGTTTTAACAAAAACAGTAGATAATTCAGCACCAAATGAAGGTGACAACGTCACATTTACTATTACTGCCACCAATAATGGTCCTGCACAAGCAACGAATTTAGTTGTTACAGATAATTTACCTGCGGGCTTAACATTTGTAAGTGCAAGTCCATCTGTTGGATCTTGGACAGATCCGGAATGGACTGTAGGTACATTAAACAATGGAGCCTCAGAAACAATAACAATTGTTGCAACTGTAGATTTTGGAACAAGTGGATCAACTATTATTAATAGTATTTCAAATACTCAAGATCAAACAGATGATAACTCGACAACTGATGATAATACTGAAGAAATCTCTGTAGATAATAATACAGATATTGTATTAACAAAAGCTGTTGATGATAATACACCAGATGAAGGTCAGAATGTGACATATACTATTACTGTTACTAATAATGGACCACTTGATGCAACAAATCTTGTAGTTATCGATAATTTACCTGCAGGATTAACATTTGTAAGTGCAACACCAACAATAGGAACATGGACTGCACCAAATTGGACCGTTGGCAGTCTTATTAATGGTTCTACAGAAACAATAACTATTGTTGCAAAAGTTGATGTTGGTACAGGGGGCGATGAAATTACAAATACAGTAACTAATACTCAGGATCAAACGGATGATAATTCAACTCCTGATGATAATTCTGAAGTTATTAATATTGTTGATAATGATCCTTTAATTATTGATTATTCAACAAGCATTTCAGAAAATGCTGCAAATGGAACATTAATTCATGATGTTAACGATGATAATACAGGTGACGATACAGATGTAGATGGTCAAACAATTACATATAGTATTACTGAAGGTAATGAAGATGGAATCTTTATTATCGATTCAAAAACTGGTGAAATTACTATTTTAGATAATACCAGTTTAGATTACGAAATCACTAATATACATGAATTAACGATCAAGGCACAAGATACTGGAGGTAACACTGACACAGCTATCGTTACAGTCAATTTATTAAAAGAAAACACTGAACTAGATATTCCAGACGCTATTTCTCCTGGTGACGGTATTCATAATGAGGAGTTTATTATTGAAGGTTTAGATCAATTTTCTCAGGTATCAATAAAAATATATAATCGTTGGGGAAATCTAGTATATACTGATGATGAATACCATAATGACTGGTCAGGTCAAAATAATGTTAGTACTGGACTGGGTGATGAACTACCGTCAGGGACATACTTTTACTTATTAGAGATAAAAGATAATAGTAAAGTATATAGCGGTTATGTTTACTTAAAAAGAATGAATAAGTAATTATTGAATAGATTGAAGTTATGAAAAATAGATTATTTAAATTTTATCTTGTTTTAACCTTATTAATACTTGGAAGTATTGCAGGAGTTAAAGCGCAGCAGGAACCAATGTTTACGCAGTATATGTTTAATACGCTTTCTGTTAATCCGGCTTATGCAGGAACAAGAAATTCATTAAATCTGAATACTTTAACCAGATTACAATGGGTTGGATTGGACGGTTCGCCTCAAACCTTTAGTGCGGCATTGCATTCTCCAATAAATAATAGAAAAATTGGTGTTGGTTTAACATTGGTAAGCGATGAAGTAGGTCCAGTGCGAAACACTTATTTTACAGCCAATTATGCCTATCGCTTAAAAATTACTGATGACCTTACTTTATCTATGGGTATAAAAGGAGGAATTAGCACCTATTACGTTGGTTTAACTGACTTGAATGTGAGAGATCAGGAAGACGAGGCTTTTTTAAATAATGAAAAGAAAACAAGCCCAAATGCTGGTGTTGGATTCTATTTATACAGCGATAAATTTTATGTTGGATTGTCAGCACCTAAATTGTTTGAAACTACTGTTGATGAGGAATATGCCTCAAGTGAAAATGAATTAAAGCGACACTATTATATTATTGGAGGTTATATTTGGCAAATTAATTCGAAATGGTTGTTTAAACCTTCAATTCTTACCAAGGCAGTATCTGGAGCTCCGATTTCAAATGATATTACTATGCAGTTTTTATATAATGATAAAGTATGGATGGGTGCAATGTACCGAATTGGAGATGCTGCTGGTTTATTTGTTGACTTTAAAATAAACAAACAATTAACCATTGGATATGGATATGATTTTTCATTAAACGGATTATCCGGAATAAATAGTGGAACTCATGAAATAATGTTAAGTTATGATTTTGATGGATTTGCTTCAAGTAAAGTAAAATCCCCAAGATATTTTTAAATACTAAAAAATAAAAAAGTTGTGAAAAATTATATTTCAATTTTAATTTTATCAATCATAATGCTTGGAAGTAATAAAATTATTTTAGCCGAGGGTAAGATTGATTCACTCATAAATGTTTATAATCTAAAACAAGCTCATAAAGCCTATGAAAATATGGCCTATGTTAAAGCAATTAAAATTTATAGTAAGCTTGTAAACACAGAAGTAGTAAATTCTGATGTCTATAGAAATATTGCATCTTCTTATTTAAAAACAGGTAAAACTGTAAAAGCCGTTGAATATTATAAGCAATTAATAAATTCTTCAGATTATAAACCTAATGACATATATAATTATGCTCAGGCATTAAAGTATAATGGCGATTATATTGCTTCTGATAAATGGATTGAAAAATATGCAAGCTTAAATTCAGAAGATTCAAGAACAATAAGGCAAGCGAATACGATTGAAAAAATCGAGAAAATAAAATCTGTATTCAAATATGAGATAGAAGATCTCTCTTTTAATTCAAAATATTCCGATTTTGGACCTACACTATTAGATGGTAAATTATACTTTGCTTCTGAAAGAAGAGTTGATGCGGTAGTTAACTTTGAGTATGCCTGGAAAGAGGCACCTTATTTAGATATTTACGAAGTAAGTCTTAGCGGGTTGGTTTCAAATCCACAGTTTTTAAAAAATAAGGTTAATTCAAAATATCACGATGGTCCAATTTGTTTTAGCGAAGATGGTTCAGAGATGTTTTTTACACGAAATAACTCTATTTTTCGAATTATCTCAAAAAAAGGTGAAAACAACATAAACAATCTTAAAATTTTCTATTCAAAAAAAATAAATGGAGATTTTTCAAATCCTGTTGAATTACCTTTTAATAGTGAAGACTACTCTTGTGGGCATCCTTCTCTTAACTCAGATGGAACCATTTTATTTTTTACTTCAGATATGCCAGGAGGATTTGGAGGTTCAGATATTTATTTTGTTGAAAGAGTCGAGAGTGGTTGGTCAGATCCAAAAAACTTAGGGAAAGAGGTTAATACCGAAGGAGATGAAATGTTTCCCTTTATACATGAATCAGGTCAATTGTATTTTGCTTCTAACGGTCAATTTGGTTTAGGTGGTTTAGATATCTTTAAAGCTGAATTAACTAATGGAAAATATAATGTTGAAAATGTTGGATATCCAGTAAATTCAGAAAAAGATGATTTTGCATTAATTATTGACAAAGAGCAAAAACAAGGATATTTTTCTTCAAACAGAGAAGGAGGGAAAGGAGATGATGATATCTATAAATTTATAGCTTTAAAAGTCAATTTAGAATTAAAGGGACAAGTATTTGATAGTGAAACAAAAGAGCATATTGAAAACGCTTCAATAGTTCTTGAAAATTATGAAGGAGAAAAAGAAAGATTAATTTCTTCTAGTGATGTATTCGATTATAAAATAGAAGTTGAACCTAATGAGAAATACATAATTCGTGTTGATAAAGACGAATATAATTCATTTGAAGCATCCTTTATTCCTTCAGAATTAAATAAAGTAGATAATATTGTTGAGTATAATGTGTATATGAAAAAAGAACCTTTTTGGGGAATTTTTGGAAAAATATATTATAAGGAAAGCTTAGAAGAAATACCTGGAGTTAGTATTCAAATTATGAATGTAGCAAATAATGATACACTTGAATACTTTACAAATGATGAAGGAGATTTTAGAATTAAATTGGCAAGAGATACTGAATACGAATTATTTTTCTCTAAAATAGATATTTTCTCAAAGCGCGTAAGTTATTCGACAAATGGTATTGAACCTGGTTGGGTAAATGCTGATAAGATTGTTGAATTGGCCTTTGAAAAGGTTGAATTAAATAAGAAAATAGAGATTCCTAATATATACTATGATGTAGCTAAGTGGAATATACGCGAAGATGCAGCTGTAGAATTAGACAATGTAGTCCAATTCTTACTTGATAATCCAAATATTAAGATTGAGTTAGGCTCACATACTGATGCTAGAGGAAGTGCTTCTTCAAATCAGTCATTGTCGCAAAAGAGAGCTCAATCAGCGGTTGATTATATTGTTGGTAAGGGAATTGATAAGGCTCGAATTACTGCCAGAGGATATGGTGAAGAGCAAATCAAAAACAGATGTGTTGATGGTGTTAGTTGTTCAAAGGCAGAACATCAAGAAAACAGAAGAACAGAAATAAGAATAACAGGTATATAAACAACACTAAAAGATTAAAATAAAAAAGGATGGTTTGAACCATCCTTTTTTATTTTAATTTATCTTCCATCAACGTGTAATACACGAGTTGTTTTTTTCAAGGTCCTTAGAATTATAAAAATCAGAAATGTTACTATTAAAGTGTATAACCAAAAATCGGCAATCATAAACTCCTTTGTAGCGATATAATTCTTAAGAACATTTAAATATGCAAAGGAAATTCCTACAGCAAATAAACCATTGTATTCTCTTTTTAAAACATTCTTAAAAGAAAACTCAAGATCAGCATTCTTCCAACCTTTTAGTCTAGGAAAAAATGGAGGAGCTGTCATCGACCATTTTAAATATTGATCGCCAAATTTGCCTTTAAGAAACTGCTCCTCTGCAAACATAATTCTTTCATAGTATAACCAGAATAAAAGAATACAGCTTATTGCAAACCAAATATTATCAACATAAAGAATTATTCCAAACCACATTAAAAAATTCCCTAGATATAAAGGATGTCTAACTACAGAATAAATACCTTTTGTATTTAAAACTTCTGCAACTTGTTTATCTGTATTTCTACCGGAAGTTCCTCTTGGGGTATATCCAATTACCAGAATCCTGATAAAAAGTCCTAATAGAGAAATAGCCAAACAAGTTATTGACCATGGTAATTCAGGTATAATAAAATCATTCTTAAACTCAAGAAACAATACCAATGTTGCAAGTGGATATAATATTACAGGCAAATAACTACGGTGTTTAAAAAACCAGTTTCCTTTTTTATCAAATTCTTCAACTAAAGACATATTGTATTTTTTTAGTAAAACTTCAGGTGGTGAAATTAATCAATTTATTAAAATAAAAAACCCGCTATAAAAGCGGGTGTAATTTTTTTTGCAAGCTTGTGACTATTCCGGGTTAATTGCTTCTACCGGACAAACATCAGCACATGCACCACAATCAGTACAAGTTTCAGCATCAATTTTATAGATATCACCTTCAGTTATTGCTTCAACTGGACATTCATCAATACAAGTTCCGCAAGCTGTGCAATCATCATTTATTACGTAAGCCATGATTTTTATTTTTAGTTTTATTAATATTTAATTCACATGCAAAATTATTTCCTTAATTTAATTTGAGAAACAATTGAGCTACTAAATAACTTTTTTATACTAATTTAGAATGAGTCTAAATAAAATGTTTAGATTTACAATTAAGTCTTTTAACTATTATTGATTTTTTAGAAAACAAATTGAAATATAGGCCATAGTTCCCATTCCTATTTTTAACGATTCTTCATGAATATTGAAAGTAGGTGAGTGCAAGGGATTTTTATATTTATCTTCATAAGATGTTCCTAAACGGTAAAAAGTAGCAGGGATTTTTTGTGAATAATATGCAAAATCTTCACCTGTCATTCTATAATCAAGATCCACAACATTTTCTTCGCCTAAGTATTCTTTGGCGTATTTGATTGATTTTACTGTTGTGTCTTTATTATTGAATAAAACGGGATATCCATTTTTTATATTTATTTCAATTCTTGCTCCTTGGCTTTCTGCAATTTTTTGTGCAACTTTTTCAATTTCTAGATGAATGTTCTTTCTATTTGTTTCATCCATAGTTCTGAAAGTACCTTCCATGCTAACTTCATCTGGAACAACGTTTGTTGCACCATTTGCTATAACTTTTCCAATAGTAAGAACAGTTGGAATTTCTTTTGGAGCTATTTCTTGTGGTATTTTTTGTAGAGCAACAATAATTTGTGATGCAATTAGAACAGTATTTGTTATCTTATCAGGCATGGCAGCATGTCCACCTTTCCCAATTACTGTAAGAAAAAGTTCATCGGTTGAAGCCATGTACATTCCTTTTTTAAAACCAAGCTTCCCGCTTGGTAGTTCTGGGTAAACATGTTGTCCAATAATAAATTCAGGTATAGGATTTTCAAGAACTCCTTCTTCTATCATTTTCTTAGCTCCGCCAGGAAGCTTTTCTTCTGCTGGTTGGAAGATGAACTTTATTGTACCTTCAAAATTATCTGTTAGTTCTTTTAAAATAAGCAATGTTCCTAATAAAGATGCTGTATGAGCATCGTGCCCACAGGCATGCATTATGCCATTGTTTATAGACTTGTAAGGCACAACATTTTCTTCAGATACAGGTAATGCATCCATATCAGCTCTTAATGCAATTGTTCTTTTTTGAGGATTCTTACCCTCAATATATGCCGCAATACCGTTATCTGCTATTCCAGATTCAAAACGGACTCCCCATTTATTTAACAATGAGATGATATATTTTGCTGTTTCACTTTCTTCAAATGAAAGTTCAGGGTGTTTATGTAAATGCCTTCTTATTTCAATTACCTTATTAAAGTATTTCTCTGCGAGATCGCTTATCTTATTTTTCAGATCCATTATTTATCAATTATCATTTTTATGGAAATCAGAAGTAAAAATACACCAAATATTTTTTTCAAAGTTTTTGCAGGTAGGTGTATCGAAATTACTGATCCTAAATAGCTCCCTAGAACAAAAGCAATGATAAGGATAATTGCAAATTTGAAATTTACATATCCATTTTTAGAATAATTTATTACACCAAGAATACCTATCGGAAATAATAGTACAGCCAGACTAGTACCTTGAGCCTGATGTTGCGTAAGTCCAAGAATAAAAACTAGAGCAGGAACAATAATTATTCCTCCACCAAGCCCGAGAGAACCTCCAACAATTCCAGCAATAAAGCCAATTACAACAAGGATAATAATTTCATTTACACTCATATTATTATTTTTAGAAATCTAAGTTAAGCGAAAAATAAAAGATACGAGGAGTGATTTTTTGATTTTCGATACCCCAAGCCCAGTCAAAACGAGTAAAATAGCCAAAAATCATAGCTCTACATCCAACGCCATAACCAGCAACTATGGGGCTTCTTTCTGTATCTATTGTAACAACATATGATGTATAGTCTTTAACATCTTTATCATATGCATTTTCTTTTGAGAATGGATTCCAACCACTCCAGGCAGTACCTGCATCGAAGAATCCAACCACTTGTAAGTTAGACCAAAACGATGAGTTAATAGGGTAATTTGAAAAATATTTAATTACCGGCCAGCGTAATTCAGTATTTATAACAGCAAAGTTACTTCCATTTCTGATATTCTGTGGGAATCCTCTTAAATTAGTTGCAACTGCCTGATAAGCATAATCTTCATTTTCATCAATAGGGATTTCATCTAAAGGGATAAATGTTGGTGTTTTTTGAGAAAAATTTGTCCAATTATCAACTCCTCCCAAATAGTAAATTAATTTACTATTGCCGAACGAAGCACTTCCTGCAATTCTTGTCGCTAATATTAAATCACGATGTATACGCTGGTAATGCCTAAAATCAGCACCTACAACAAAAAGGTCTGTTCTGAAATAATTTGAAGTGTCTATATGCTCCAAAAATTGATTATTGTACTCTACAAAGATTTTATAGCGACTTCCATTATACAAGTTTATTCCTTTACTAATTGTATTATCAAAAATGTAATCAAATTTAATACCTGCCCATACTTTATGAACATCGGGTGATTGTAAGCTATTTCTATCAATAGACATGTAAATTTGCTTGTCATGTCTGAGAGTAAGTGTTCCTTTTAGTGCTGTTATTTGACTAAATGGAAGGGTTCTCAAATACATTAATTTATTTGTAAGCGTTTTTGAAATGAAATCTACTGTTGTATTCTCAAAACTTTGACGATGATAAATAAATTGCTCATCTATTTTCTTTTTTAAGTTCTCCAAACTTACCAAGTACTCATTACTATTAAAATCAGCAGAAAATCTTACTCCAGCAATAATTTTGTAATCTTCCAATAAGTCGTATGCTCCAATTTTAAATAATGCATTAAATCCTGGATTGAAATATACAGCTCCTCCTGTAAATGCCTGATAGGTGGAGTTTAAGAAACTAAAATCAACCTGACTAATTACGTGGTCGGTGAAAAAAGTACGTTGATAAATCTGAATTTTAGGTATTGATAATGACAGGCGTGAAGTATCAGTTGCTACACTATCATATTTTAGTTTATACCATGGTTTCTCAAATTCAAATACATATTTATTTATATTGACATAATTATCTTCTTTCGATAAATAAACAGTTGAATCGATAATTGCTTCTGAACTATATTCTGCATTTATGCTATCCTTTTTTCTTATTTCTTGGTTTAATTGATTTCGGAAAAAAGTGTTTCTCAAACTAAGATTTGAAACATCTACTTCTGAATCATCTAATGATTTTTTGTAAATCTGATATTTACCGTCCAAATAATTGGTGTAACTAATTGCATTTTTACTTTTACTTAAATTGTATTCAAGAATATTTGCTGAATAATTAGTAAGAGGCTTTTGATCAAGAAAAAATCTATAATGTATAGATGTATCTATAAAACTAATTGTGCTGTCATATTTTCCATGAAAAATATTTTTCATCCCATTCTGATCATTTAAATAGAGATATTCCATATCTTTAAATTGTTCAGGAAATTGCTCATTTATAGAACTAGTACTTGTTAGTTTTGCTAATACCTTGTTTCTATTTAGGTAATCGTACTTATACAGATCAAATTGATTGGTAAAATCTGAAATTTTTGAATTTAGAGTATCATTAACCCTGTTCGATGAAAAAATAATTTCAGTGGAATTGTTCATGAACCTTGGATTAAAATCATCAGCAATATCATTTGTTATTTGTTCACTAGAAGATGAAGCAACATCGAAAATGTAAATATCTGTTTTGCTATCTTTTACTGCAGAAAATACCATTTTTGAACCATCGTCTGAAAAAGAAAAGTCAAGCACCTTATCGAAATATAAAAGATTACGTTCGCTAAATTCATCCTCATCAATAATGTAGTAGATTAGCTTTAGACCACCTTTTTTTTCTGTTATAATAGTAAGAATGTTGCCTGTTGGATGCCAGTTTATTACTGGGTAAGTGTAGTCATTAATTTGTTTTATTTTATGTCCGTATTTTAATATCTTTCTCGATTCTTCTGTTTTAGAATCGTAAATCCAGATTTTATATTGACCTAATTCATTACTGACATAGGCTATTTGTTCACCGTCAGGACTTAATTTTGTGTTATTATATAAGACTCCTGATTTAGATTTACTAAGGATTCTGATATCTTCTATTGAATCTGCTGTATTATAAGCCTCGTTTTTAAAATAATCTTTGTAATAATCAAGCCACTGATTTGTGATTTCTTTAAAAGGAAGTCCAAGCACACTATAAAGCGCACTATTTGCACCCTTATTTACCCTGGTTAAATATATAATATCAGTTATTACATTGCTGCCGTAGTAATCATTTATATATTTCCAAAAGGAATGGCCAGCATATATTGCATCTTCACCAGTTAATCTGTTGAATTGTTTAAATCTGTTACTAACAATTCCGTCTCGAACTCTATTTTCAGTCTCAATACTCCAGTCTTCTGCAAGATAAGAAGTTAATCCTTTTTGATACCACTCGGGTAAATTCAACATTGTTGAATTAGCAAAATTATCGCTTAGTTTATTTCCATAAAGCATTTCCATTACAATTACCTCTGAAATAGACGCACGTAATTGTTTTAGATATTTTTGATGATCTCCCTGAAAGTAAAGACTTACTTTATTATTTCTGATTCTGGTTATTCCGCCTGTATTGTATTCTTCTTTTCCAGTAAGCAAACCAATATTACTTTGTCGGAAATCCGAATATTTATTATAAACCATAAATATCAAGCGTTTATTTAATTTATGATTTAATCTTTCTTCAAGATCTTCTATTTCTCTAGAGGCATTTTCCCCTGTGAAGCGAGCAATATCTTCTCCATCTTGATTAAAATAAGTGTCAAAATTGTCAAATCTATAAAATGACCAGTAGAAATCATTAAACTGAACTCTATTCTTTCCAAAGTTCATTTGATGTCCGTTATAAAACTGAGCCTTTGAAATTTGTGAAATCAAAAGAAATAAAATGAAGACAAATATTTTTAAGACTTTTTTCAAAGTATATGGTAAAATTTTATAACAAATCGTAAAATATATTTTTGGATGAATTTACTACAATAATGTTAAAAGTTAAAGTTTGTTAACGATATTAACAAACTTTAATAAATTATTACATTTGCTAAACATATTGATTTTAAAAGTAAAAATTAACTCTTATGAAAAAATTAGCTATTAGTTTATTTTCAATTCTTCTTTTTAGTGGTTTTATAATTGCACAGCAGAACAGTGCGAACATATCTTTTGAAAAAGAGGTACATGATTTCGGAAAAATAAAAGAAGATGGAGGTAAAGTTGAATATGAATTTAGTTTTGTTAATACAGGAGGTTCTCCTTTAATAATAACTAATGTAAAAGCATCGTGTGGTTGTACTTCTCCAACATGGACAGAAAAGCCTGTTATGCCTGGCCAAAAGGGATTTGTAAAAGCTGTTTTTAATCCAGTGAGACGACCGGGAAACTTCAATAAGAGCATTTTTGTGGAAACTAATTCAACGAAAGAAAGAACAATATTAAGAATTACTGGTGAGGTTTTACCTAGAGTAAAAACAGTTAGTGACTATTATCCAAAAACTATGGGTGATCTTCGACTTGAAACAAACCATATGGCATTTGTAAAGGTTTACAATAATCAAGTTAAGATAGATACACTTAAGATAATAAATACCTCAGATTCTAAAATGCAAATTGCTTTAGAAAATGTTCCTGCATATTTGAAACTTACACCTGTACCTGAAGTGCTAAAACCTGGTGAAAAAGGTTATCTTATAGGTGAATACGATGGTGCAAAAGTAAATGATTGGGGATTTGTTACTGCAAGAGTTCTTATAAAAATGAATAATGTTTTAGATAAAAAACATACAATTACAATAAGTGCTAAAATAGAAGAGGATTTTTCTCATCTAACTAAACAAGAGTTTATTAATGCACCTAAGATTGTTTTTCAAGAAAAGACTTTTAATTTCGGTGAAACAGATTATGGTAAGAAAGTTGAACATACATACAGTTTTACAAATGAAGGTAAAAGTGATTTACACATTCGAAAAATAAGATCTACATGTGGGTGTACAACAGTTGCTCCTGAAAAGACTATTATTAAACCAGGAGAAACTAGTTCGTTTAAAGTAATTTTTAACCCAGGATCCAGAACTGGCACACAACGAAAATCTATTTATGTTATTAGCAATGATCCAAAAAAATCAAATGAAAGATTAATGATTACTGGTAATGTAAAAGAAAAATAGAAATACTTAAAATTTAATTTTAGAAAGGAAGGCTAAAAACCTTCCTTTTTTATTTAATTATATGTAGGATTAATCCTAATTTCGCAAATAAAGATTCTAGTTATGCCTAAAAAGCAAAAAAATAAAAACTCAAAATTTAAATCAGCTTTAAACGTTCAGGATGGTGTAGAACAACCCGAATCAATTAATCCTGATATTATTAAAAAATTCAGATTAAGAAAAAAAGTACGTTATTCGGTTGATGAGTATGTAAAAGGAATTTTAGATGGTAATAGAACAGTTTTAGGTCAAGCTATTACATTGATTGAAAGCTCATTAGCTGAACATAATCATTTTGCTACAGAGATTGTTGAAAAATGTCTTCCATATGCAGGGAAATCTATAAGAATTGGAATTACAGGAGTCCCAGGAGTTGGGAAAAGCACATTTATTGAATCATTAGGTAAATTTATTACCACCGAAGGTAGAAAAATAGCGGTTTTGGCTGTTGATCCAAGTAGCGAAATCTCGAAAGGAAGTATTCTTGGTGATAAAACAAGAATGGAAGAATTATCAAATGATCCTAATGCATTTATTAGACCATCGCCTTCTGCCGGTTCACTCGGTGGAGTAGCTAAAAAAACCCGACATACAATTATTCTTTGCGAAGCAGCTGGATTTGATACAATTTTTATTGAAACTGTTGGTGTTGGCCAATCAGAAACTGCTGTGCACTCAATGGTTGATTTCTTTTTATTGTTAATGCTTGCCGGTGCAGGTGATGAACTACAGGGAATTAAACGTGGAATTATGGAAATGGCTGATGCAATAGCTATAACAAAAGCCGATGGAGACAATAAATCAAAAGCTGATATAGCGAGATTAGAATATCAGAATGCCTTACACTTATTTCCACCACCTGAATGCGGATGGATACCAAAAGTAATGACCTGTTCTTCTTTAGATTCTTCAGGAATTGATAATGTGTGGAATATTATTAATGAATATATTGAATATGTTAAGGAGTCAGGCTTTTTTACAAAGCAACGTATGAGACAATCAAAATACTGGATGTATGAATCAATACATGAAGCTTTACGTGATCATTTTTACGAACAAGATGGAATAAAGGATAAGTTAAAACAATTCGAAGAAAAGGTAATTGAACGTAAAATGAATTCTTTCTTAGCTTCTCGAATTCTTACAGAAGATTATTTTAAAAACTTAAAATGATAAATAAACATCTTAAATTCTGATTGTCTGGTTTTTTTTGTATGTTTATCACCTCAAAAAATACTTAAAAATAGAAAATATGAAAAAATTAATTTATGCTGTAGTTGCTATTGCACTAATGGTTTCATGTACAATGCAACCAAAATATAAAATTGAAGGAAACATAACTGGATTAAATTCAGGTTCTGCAGTTTTGCAAAAAGTTGTTGATAACAAAATGGTTACTGTAGATTCAGTGGCTGTTGAGGAAGGTGTTTTTGCATTTAAAGGATCTGTGGAACAAGCTGAATACTTTGTAATAACATTTGCAGATACTTTAGACGGAATCCAATTATTTTTAGATAATGTTGATATTACAATTGAAGGAAACGTTGAAAGCATTTTAGATGCAGAAGTTATAGGTTCTGAACTTACAACGTCTTTTAATTCTTTTAATGAAGAGTTTATTATTTTTGGAACTCAAATGAGAGCATTATATCAGGAATATATTCAAATAAATATGCCTGGAGGTAGTGGTGATACAGTAAGATTAAAAGAAATTGAAGAAGAATATATGGCTGTTGAGAACCAACAGAAAGAATATATAGATACATTTCTTGTTGAAAATCCAAATAATTTAATTTCACCATTTGTTGCATTAAACTATGGTAATGCAAAATATAAGAACCTTGAAGAATTAGAAGAATTAGTTAGTATTTTTGGAGAGGAAGTTGCTGATTCAAAATACCTTGCTGAAATAAATGAGAGAATCACATCATTAAAGAATGTTGCTATTGGCATGAAATATACTGATTTCACAATGAATGATGTTGACGGTAATCCTGTTACCTTATCTTCAGTAGTAGAAGGAAAATATGTGCTTATTGATTTTTGGGCAGGATGGTGTGGACCTTGCCGTGCGGAAAATCCATTTTTAGTTGAAAGTTATGCTAAATATAAAGACTCAGGGTTTGAGATTTTCGGTGTTTCATTAGATAAAACAAAAGAAGAATGGACTCAAGCGATTGCAGATGATGGAATTACCTGGCCTCAGGTTTCTGAACTAAATTACTGGGATTGTTCAGCAAGAGATATTTATGTTTTTAATTCAATTCCTCATAATATGTTAATTGATAAGGATGGAATTATTATTGCAAAAGATTTACGCGGTGAAGAATTAGAGGCTAAATTAGCTGAGCTATTCGAATAACATATAGCTTTAAAGTACTGAATGAGTGGTCGGTTTTACTGGCCACTCATTTTTTTATGAAATAAATTTTACAATTCATTACAATAAAAATACAGTTCGTTTCATTTCACTTTTATTTTGTACGGTAAATTCTGATAATTGTATCATGAAAATAATCTAAATTATTAATTAAAATAAATAAATATGAAAGCACGAATATTATTATTAATGAGTTTTATCTTTTTAGCATCGTTTTATGCAGAAGCAAAAGAAGCTACTACAACTAAAAAAGATGGATGGGACAGTAGGGAACATTTTTATAAATCAAAAGATTCATTTTCAGCATACGAAATAGAATACAAAGGCAAAATAACTGTTACTGCCGACGATAAAAATGTAGAAAGCATAAGTCCTGATGGATATTTGAAAATTACTAAATCTTCGTTCGGAAATAGCCGTACCATTGAAATTACAAGCGATAGTAAAGGAAATCTGACTAAGAAATACTTAGACGGAAGAAAAGAAGTTGCTTTTAGCCCTGATGGCCAGGAATGGTTGGAAGAAATCTTGATCGATGTTATAAGAAAAACAGGCATTGGTGGTAAAGATCGCATAATGAGAATTTATAACAAAGGTGGAGTTAGCGCTGTTTTAAATGAAATTGAAGATTTCGATAAATCAAGTGGGTATTCTTATTATAAAACTACAAATCATGCCTTATTCTACTTTGAATCTATTGAGTATGATGGATATAATGTAAAATATTTATATTATAAAACTTTAGTTAATGAAATTAAGTTAAATATAGAAGAGTTAGTTAAAGTTTTAAAATCTATTACCGAAATTTCTTCAAATAGTACAAAAGGAACCTTATTGAGAGAGATCTTAGGTAAATACGAATTAGATTCTTATTCAACTGAAAAGTTTCTTGATGCAACTGAAAGTTTAAGTTATAATACTGAAAGAGGAAATGTATTAAGAGCTTACCAAAAGAAATATAAAATTACAAAAGAAAATTCAGGAGAATTCTTTGATGTAATTGATGGTATGTCTATTAACTCTGAAAAAGGAAATGTTATAAAGCCCTTGCTTGCATCTCAAAATTATGAGAAAGATATTCTGGATGATTTAATTCGTACTGTTGGTGATTTTAGCCATAATAGTGAAAGAGCTGCAATTTTTAGATTGTTAGTTCCTATAGTAGCAGGTGAAGATGATTTAACAGATCAATTGTTAATGGAAACGAATAATTTAAGTAGCAGCTATAGATATTTAAGACAAGAAATTCTTGAATTTATGGCTAAAGGCAAAATTGTTACTGATAATTCCTTAAGTAAATCAGCTGTTTTAAACATGCTTGATATTGCAAGAACATATGATGCAAATACGAAAAAAACTACAGCTTTAAGAGAATTGCACGGATCAATGACCAATGATAAAGAAATGCTTGAGGCGTATTTTGAGGTAATTGAAAGTATGGATCATAACATGGAAATATACAACCTTCTTCTTGATTTGGTTAGAGTTCACAAACTGGATGCATATGGATTTAAATTGCTCTTTGAGGAAACAGAAGAACTTGCGGATGATGATTATGGACATGGCGCTTCAGCAATTTTAAGAGCAACGATAAAAGATGTGCCAGCTGATCCGACTGTATTAGACGCTTTCTTCGAAACATTAGAAGAAATTGATCACGATTCAGGTAAAGAGGAGATAATCAGAATGTTCTGTGAAAAAGGAAAACTTGATAAAAGAACGGTTGTATATTTATTAAAAGCTGTTGAAGACATTGAGGTTGATATTGAAAAGGCTTCATCATTAATGAGAATAAAGCAAGTTATGCCTAAGGATGATGAGTTAAAATACATTTTCAATAGTGTTGCTGATGATATTAAATCAGATTATGAATATGAACGAGCAATGAATTAATATTGTATAGTTTATTAGATATTAAACCCGAATAGTTGTTTTTTGAATAAGCCTTGAGATTTGACCTGAAAATTGATTAATTTAGGAATCTCAAGGCTTTTTTTAATCATATTATGAAAATCCGCAAGATCATATCTCTTTTAGTTGTTAATACAGTTGTTGGATTAATCCTGTATACTTATCTGTATTATAGTCAAGTAGGAGGTTTTCCTAAATTCTTGGAGGATTGGCTTCTATTTATTTTCTTAGTAATTGGGTCTAATATTGTTGGATTTTCCATAGCCTTTATAAATTCCATCCTAAATAAGATTCCTATCTGGAAAAAGAAAATCGGTCTTCGTTTTATTTTTGGATTAGTGATCAATTATCTTACAATTCTGATAATTATTTATTTGTGTGTATTTGCATATTTAAATATTACAAATTTAAACTTTACAATTTCAGCATTAATAGAAGAGTTTCGCGAAATAGCAGTACGAATTTATATTTTAATATTAATTCTTGATATTTTATTAGTAGTTTCTGATTTTTTGATCTACTCATACAAATATTATTCGCACGGTCAACTGAATACTGCACGTTTAGCTCGCGAACAAATGGAACTTCAGTTCGAAGCATTAAGAACTCAGTTAAGCCCACATTATTTATTCAATAGTTTAAATACGATATCATCTTTAATTTATACAAGCGAAAAGCAAACCGAAGAATATATTCGAAAGTTAGCAGGAACTTATAAATATATTCTTGAATCAGATAAAATACCTTTAATTAAACTCGAGCAGGAAATTGAATTTATACACGATTATTGTTATTTGTTGCATATTCGATTTGGGAAAGCCTTTAAGGTAAATTTCGATATTTTCAAACATCTCGAAAAAATGTTAATTCCACCAATCAGCATTCAGATTTTGGTTGAAAATGCAGTAAAGCATAACGTTTTTGATGATGAGAATCCATTGGAAGTAGATATTGTAACTGATAATAATTCTGTTTTCGTAAAAAACAAAATATTGAAAAGTCCATCAGATAGAGAATCTTTTAAGATTGGCTTAGGAAATATTCGAAAACGATATGAAGTTTTTACGGATAAAAAAATTAGTATTGTTAAAAATGATTTTTTTGAAGTTGAATTACCATTATTAAAACAAGAAATCAATGGTTAAGAACATAATACATAATCCGGTTTTTAGGATTTTTACACCGATCTTTTATGGTGTAACTATGTATATTTTAATTCTTTTAATTTTCGATACCATTGAGCAGCTCAGTCAAAACTTCTTTAGTTTCGAAGTGTTTTTATGTGTGATAATTACCTATCTAATCTTTGAATTTCTGAGACTATATGCATTTATTGTAGAAAAGAAGTGTCCTGTAAATTGCAGCATTAGTTTAAGAATAATTATCCAAGGTGGTGGATCTATTGCAATAGCATTCATTATTACATCTTCAATTATTACATTTTATTTTAAAAAGCTGGTTGGATTCAGTTCATTTGGCGATTGGCTTGCTGTTTTTAATGCCATTTTTATATTAACAAGTGTTCTCTATAATATGATTTATTTTAGTTTCTTTTATCTAAATCGTATTAATGTTACTCAACTCGAGCAAGAAAGTATTTTACGACAAAATGCAGAAATAGAGTTAAATACATATAAAAATAAAATTAATCCTGAGTTTCTTTATGATAGTCTTGAGTCACTCATTAGTTTAGCCAAAAAGAATTCAGAAGAGGCCGATCAATTTATCCTTAAGTTATCAGATGTTTATCGAAATATTTTATCGAATAAAAAAAGCCAATTATCTCCGATAAGTGATGAACTAAAGATTTCAAAAACTCTAATTGAGATTTTTAATTATAAATTAAATAGTAACTTAAAGTTGAAAATTGAAAGTGCTGTTATGCAAAACTCACATCATATCATTTCAGGAACAATGGTTGTTGTTATTGAAGATATAGTGAATCGTTCAATGATTTCAGGTATTCAACCATTAGAAATTAAAGCCGAGCTCGAAGAAAATGTTCTAAAAATTAATCACCCTATACAAAATAAGTTGGTTCAGATATTTTCGAAGAAAACAGAACTAAAGCATCTCGAAAATGCATATTTACATTATGGAAAAAAGAGCATTACAGTAAAGGAAGAACTTAATATTAGAACATATATTATTCCTGTTTTTGAATTAGAAAATTAATTTGATATGAAAGTTTTAATTATTGAAGACGAAAAACCTGCTGCAGAAAAGCTAGAGTTATTATTAAAAAAGTATGATTCGCAGATTGAAATTCTTGATCAAATTACTACTGTTGCAAAAAGTGTAGAATATTTAAAAATTAATCAAGAACAAATTGATCTAATATTCCTTGATATTCAGCTTACCGACGGTTTAAGTTTCGATATTTTTAAATCAGTTAAGGTAGAGAAACCAATAATATTTACTACAGCTTTTAATGAATATGCTATCGATGCATTTAAACTAAATAGTATTGATTATTTATTAAAACCATTAAGTTATAAAAGCCTTGTTGCGGCGATGGAAAAGATAAAGAGTTTGCAAAATAATTTACCACAAGATAAGTCGCAAAGTAATATTTCAATTGATCAGATTACAAAGTTATTATCTGGCACAGCCTCGAATTTTAAAACAAGATACTTGGTTAAGCTTGGTGAGCATATTAAATCTATATCAACTGACGATATTTGTTTTTTTTACGCAGAAGGACGTACAGTATTTATAATAACTAATGAGAATCGAAAGTTTATAGTTGATAATACATTAGAAGAACTTGCAGCACAATTGAATCCAGAAAAATTCTTCAGAGCTAATCGTTCTTTTATAATTAACTTCGATCATATTTCAGATGTAATTGTTTATTCAACCAGCCGTTTGCGTGTTAAATTCCCTCATGAGTTCGAAAAAGAAATCATAATAAGCCGAGAAAAAGTTTCAGATTTTAAATCTTGGTATGGTGGGGAATAACAAAGATCAAATCAATAACTTAAAAAAATAAAACTTTTCGCTATTTTTGGTAATATGTTCGGTGTTATTCCAAATGTTCAATATCAGATAGATCTGTATGCCTTGTTTATGCTTTTAGGCATTGGGCAGGGAGTATTTTTATCCTTTATTTTTATATTTAAAAAAGAACAAAAGAATAATTCAAATTTATTTTTAGGCTTATTAGTTTTTGGAATTACCTTAAATATTCTGGAAGTTTTCATGGGATATACAAGGTACATAATTAATGTTATGTATCTTTTTAGTTTTGCCAATTCTTTGGCTTTTATAGTTGGCCCTCTTTTATTCTTATATGTGTACAGCGAAATAAAAGGAAAGCTAAAGTTTAATTGGATTCACTTTATTCCGTTTATTTTATATTTTATTTATTATATACTATATTTTAATATACAATCAGAAGAATTTAAGTATAATGTTTATGTATATTCTTATAACGTAAATTTACCAGTTATAGAAAATGTTGTAAGAAAAAATATTCTTTCAATAAATTCCTTAAAGATTCAGCATTACTATTCGCAGATATTTGTATTTCATTTCTTCTCTTACCTTATAGCAAGTTTATATTTTATTGTTAAATATCTTCGAAAGAATTCAGCAAATATTTTAAAAACAAAAGATGCAAGATTAAAATGGTTAAGAAACTTAATAGCTATTTTTCTTGTTTTGATCTTAATTGCTGCGTATAATGGGTTTTTTATTAAGAAAAGTACATACAATTATATTGGAGCAACTATATTGTCGAGTTTCCTGTATTTTGTTAGTTTCAGTTATATTATTAACTCTACTTTTTTACGAAATAGAGAAAGTCTGGAAACACAAAAATTAAAATATTCAAAATCATCTCTTTCTGACGAGTCAAAAAGTGAAATTTTAGATCAGATTAAACATTTAATGAGTAAAGAAAAGTTATTTAAAGATAATTTAGTTTCGCTTTCATCTCTTTCAAAAGAAATAGGCACTTCATCAAATAATGTTTCGCAGGTTATTAACGAATGCCTAAATCAGAGTTTTTATGATTTTTTAGCTACTTATAGAATTAACGAAGCAAAAAATTTATTACTTTCCGATGATTATAAAAATCAAACCGTTGAACAAATTGCATACGAAGTTGGGTATAATTCTAAATCAGCATTTAATGCTGCTTTTAAAAAGATTTGCGGAAAAAGTCCATCGCAAATTCGCGAATAATTAGCAAATTAATATACATAAGAATTCATAGTGTTCTTCCTGTCATTCCGACGTTCGTGCCTACACGAACATACATAAATATTGCTTTTAGTATCTAATTTTATACTGAATTTAAAATAAAATAGTATGAAAAATTTAGTAAAAACAAAAAGTGTATCAAATCTAATATCATTCATATTAGTAGTAATCGTAACCTTATCTTTCTCTTCATGTCAGCAATTTAAATTATCATATATAAAAGGACTTAATGAAAATGCTGATTTTTCAGGAACATTGCCTAAACCGGAAATTGAATTTACATATGGTTCATTGGAAGATAGTAATCTGGTATGTCTTCGTGACAAGTATAATCTCGATTCAGTTGCAGGAAATGGAACAGAAGTTGAACAGATTATAAACTTAATGCATTGGGTACATAATTTAGCACCTCATGCAGCAAATCCTACTTGGCCAAGGTCACTTAATTCTCTAAATCTAATTGATATTTGTCTTAATGAGAATAAATCGATTAACTGTTATATGCATTCAGTAATCTTAAACGAGGTATATCTGTCAATGGGTTATTATTCCAGATTTATTCATTTATGGTACACTCATTCAGGCGAATCACATGTTGTAAATTCAGTTTATTCAAAAAGGTTAAATAAATGGATTATGATGGACTCTGACTTTGGAGCTTATTGTATGGATGAAAATCAAAATATATTAAACATCCCGGAGATCCGAGAAAGATTAATCAATAAACAAGAAATCTATTTTAATTCTGGATTAGATGTTGCAGCTCCTAAATGGTTAAAAGCCTTTTTTGGTGGAGATGATGGATCGTATAGATATTATTTGTCGAAGAATATATTTATGTATTCAACACCTGTTAATAATGAGTTTAATATAAAAACTAATCGTGTAGCAGAGATTATACGATTAATACCAACTAATTATGCAAGTAAAGTGGTGGTAAATAAAAGAAAAAGGGAATATGAACCCTATAATTATTATTATACCGACGATGAAGAATTCTTTTGGCAAAGCCCGGTTGCAGAATAATTATGTATTTAAAATAATTTAAAAAGCACAAACATTTGTTTGTGCTTTTTAATGAAAATAAACTGAATTATACATTTAACCAATAACTTAACTTTAAAACAAACATCAAATCTTTTTGGCTAAAATCATATGAATTATAATTATTAGTTACTACAAAATATATATCCGACATTGGCTTATATCTCCATTGTATTCTACTATTTATATTAAAGTTTTCGGCTTGTGTATGATATTGGAGAAATGTGGTCCAAAATAATTTCTTCGAAAAAGAAATCTGAGTTTTTGCACCAATTAAATGCAAATCTTGCTTTCCATAATTTGAGGCTAACTCTACTTTATCTAATTGATAGTTAATGCTAAAATTCCCCCATGGTTGTTTTCTAAAATATACTTCGGTTCCCATTGTTAATTTATCACCATTAAAGAATGATCCATAACTACCATAAACTCTTCCGCTTAAATTTTTATTTGGTGAAGTTCTATACTGAGCAAAAAAACCATTGTAATCATATCTTTCAGCAGGTAAAGGATTATCACCCGAAATTATGTCTGTTGGGAATGGTAATTTTACCATGTTAAAATAATATTGAGCATATATCCAACTTCTATTTTTGAAGTTTAAAAAATAACTTGCATATATATTATATTCGGTTAATTCATTCTGGGTATTGTAAAATAATCTAGCCGATCCAGTTATTCCATGCATTGATATTTTATCAGTTTTAGGATACATTTTATAATTAGTTCTTGTATAAAATTCTTTATATCCCAACCTTAATGATGAATCCAGATCTGCATTATAATTGTATAATCGAGGAGTAAAACCAACATCTGCTATGTAATTTTTATCCATTTGATAGAAATACATACTAGTAAATAACTTACGGGAATTATATGCAGCACCTGCACTATAATACCCACTACTTGAATATTTCTCAGGAGTAAAACTTTTATGATAAATGCCAGATCCCCGAAGCTTACCATTTTCTGATAAGTAATTGAACTCAGCACCACCAACCCTGTTATAGTCATTTGAAGAGAATGCATTATTTTCTACAGTTTGTCTGTTAATTATAAATGCTTTTATATTCGATCTTTTTAATACTTTCTGTTGTATTGACCCCATTGCATAGTTTTCAGCTGACTGATCATTTTTTTCTGCTGTTTGCACATCCATGAATCCAATTCGTAAGTTTTCATTTGCATTACCGCTTAAGCGAACTCCTAAAATAATTGGTACGTTTTCACCTTCTTTTAAACCAATTTTTCTGGTAAATATTGGTTTTGCATCACCTGATCCCAGATTTGAAAATAAGTCGCTGTTTTCTAAAAAGAAATTTCTTTTTTCTGGGAAATATGGATTAAATCTAGAAAGATTAGTTACTTGCTGATCTACTTCTACTTGTGAAAAATCAGGATTTATTGTTACATCTAAATTTAAGGATGATGATATAGCAATTTTAGAATCCAAACCGATATTTCCAGCAGCGGTTGTTGGTATATTGTCTACATTATTTCTCTCTACGCTTCCTAAAGATGAAGGTACAATTACAATTTTTTTTGTGCTAGTTTCTGGTAAGTCTTCGAAAATAACATTACCTGTATGACCTAAATCTATGCCTTGAAAATTCATAGGGAACTTTGTCCAGGTTGAGTAAGTATTACGTTTCATATCGTTACGTATGAAGTTAATTCCCCATTCATTGTTTTTGTTAAACTTTAATGAACTAAATGGTATGGCCATTTCAATTTCCCAATAGTTTTCAGAAACACTTATTTCCGAATGCCATATGTTATCCCAGTTTACATCAATTGAATTGTAGCTGCCTTCAACAGAAACCAAACCATCGAATTGAGCTCCTCCTGCGTTTACACCAAAAATATAACCATTGCTTTTTGAATTTATTGGATCAAGAATTACAGCAAAAGCATCACTATTCCAGTATTCATTTTCGCTATCTCTTTTTAAGGTTTGAATAATCTTTTCTTGATTATTATCATCCAATTTTATTGCCAAATACAAGAATTCTTCATCATATGTTATAAATACCTCTGTTTGGTAATCAGATTGTGTGCTGTCAGATGGCCAGTGATTCCAGAAGTTGTTAAAAATATTGGCATTTTTCCATTCTTCAGGATTTATAACTCCATCAATAGTTGGAGAGATTTCAGATGGGCCAATATTGGAGGTATAGTCAGCTCTGTTGAATTCAGTTTTGTTTGCTAGTATCTGCAAACTTAAAGTAATAAGTATTATTAAGTTTATAGTCCTTTTCATAACCAAAAATTTAAATTTATCAGTTCAAAAGTATAATGCATTATATTCTGTTTCATAAAATATAGACGATGGTTATAAGTAGCTGGATATAAAGCAGAAATTCCTTATTTTCTGCAGTTGAGGAGATTTATGGTGTTGCTAATCTTCAAAATAAAGTAGTACGTCGAAATTTTAATATTTCATTCTTTTACTGTATATTAAAGCTTTATTTTTACCGTTGTAAACAGTTTAATTATGCGGGGACTCACATCAAATAACGAAGGATTAACATTTAATAGAATAAAATGGCATTTGCTATTTTGGTCCGCCTATATCTTTTTCTATGCTACAGTTTTTGGTGCTCTTGAATCAGATACAACAATTCTTCAAAGATTGAATATTGAGTTAATAAATTTACCTATTAAACTTATTGCTACATATTCTTTAGTCTATTTTTTTATACCCAAGTTTTTACAAACAAGAAAATATTATACTTTTTTTATAACGATAATACCTTTAGCTTTTTTACTTGGAATGATAAATAGGTACGTAGGTTATCATACTTATTATCAGACATTGTGGCCTGAATCTGTGGCGGAGACACCTTGGTTGTACTGGCCAAAAGTATTTTATGGCTCAATTAGTGTTTATACAGTAGCATTTATTGCTGCAATTATAAAGTTGTTAAAACAATGGTTTTCAACTCAACAAATAAACAGTTCTTTAAAACAAGAAAAGTTAGCTGCCGAATTAAAGTTTCTAAAAGCTCAAATACACCCTCATTTTTTATTTAATACATTAAATAACTTGTATGCTTTAACACTTAAGAAATCACCAAAAGCACCAGAGGTTGTGTTAAAATTATCTGATTTATTAGATTATATGCTTTACGAATGTAATGTTCCAAAAGTTGGTTTAGAAAAAGAAATTGCAATGCTTGAAAATTATATTGAATTAGAAAAAATAAGATATGGAGATGATTTAAAGGTAAATTTTAATGTTGATAATGCTTCAAAAAGTGTATTAATTTCACCTATGTTGTTATTGCCATTGGTTGAAAATGCATTTAAACATGGAGTTAGTGGAGAAATTAATAGTAAATGGGTAAATATCAAGTTAGAAACTAATAGTGGAAACTTAGAGTTTAGCATTGAAAATTCAAAAGATCCAAAATCAAAAAATAAGAAAGAATCATATACTGAAGGAATTGGTTTGAAAAATGTAATTCGTCGTTTGGAACTTGTTTATAAAGATGTGCACCAATTACAGGTTAATGATAAAGGAGAAAGTTTTAAAGTAGTTCTTAATGTTGAAATAGAAAATTAATTGTAATGCAGAAAACTAAGTGCATAATAGTTGATGATGAGCCACTCGCAATTGAGGTAATTGAAAACCATCTTTCTAAATTTGACGATTTTGAGATTGTTGCAAAATGCAGTAATGCAGTATCAGCGTTTGAGATAATCAGGAAAACACACGTCGATTTAATATTTCTCGATATTCAGATGCCGAAAATTACAGGTGTCGATTTTTTAAAATCATTAAAGAATTCTCCAAAAGTTATTTTTACTACAGCATATCGCGATTACGCAATTGAAGCATATGAATTAGATGTGGTAGATTATTTATTAAAGCCAATATCATTTGAAAGGTTTTTGAAAGCTATTAATAAGTTTTATGAAGTGTCAGGCCGAGACCTGAATATTTTCAATCAAAATGGCAGTGTTTCTGTTAATCAAGATCAATATACTTACATTAAAGCAGATAAAAAATTACATAAAGTTTTTTTAAAAGATATCATCTACATTGAAGCATTAAAAGATTACGTAAAGATTGTTTGCAAAAAGAAATCATTAATTACAAAACATCCCATAAGTACTTTTGAAGAAAAATTACCACAAGAGTATTTTATTAGAATTCATCGTTCCTATATAATAAACTTTGCTTTAATCGAAGCATTTAATTCCTCCGAAATAGATATACATGATCGACAATTACCTATTGGTAGAAGTTATAAAAATCATGTTTTAAAAGTTCTAAATATTAGCGAAGGTAGTATATAGTTCCTTTTTTTCTCTTATTTTTGTTATACCATTTATATCCATTTTATTATTAAAGAAATTTTGAAGTTTAGAATGGTTAATGCCGTTATTATATATTCAATCCATATTTGTTTTTTGCAAAAATGGTATTTTGAATAATAAACGGTATTATTTGAAATAAATCTAAATAAATACGAAATGAGAATAGCTAAATTCCTCATATTGTTAGTATTAATATCTACAGCTTGCAATAACCAGAGCACTGAAAATTCAAATAATAAGAAAACAATATCAGTAAGCATATTGCCACAAAAATATTTTGTTGAAAAAATAGCAGGCAATCATTTTAATATTAATGTTATGATTCCGCCTGGAGCAAGCCCGGTAACTTATGAGCCAACACCAAAGCAAATGAAAGAACTATCAAATTCTTTTGCTTATTTAAGGATTGGGCATATTGAGTTTGAGAATGTATGGATGAAAAACATGCAGAATATAAATCTGAAAATGCAAATAATTGATTTGTCTAAAAATGCAAATAAAATTGAACCAGATAATGGGCATAATCATTCACACGATGGTCATCATCATCATGGAGTAGATCCACATATCTGGACATCTCCAAAAGAAGTGAAAAAGCAGACTGAAATAATTTATAATTTTTTAGTAAAAAGTGAGCCTGAAAGTAAAGATGAATTTACAATAAATTATAATTCCTTTTTAGCAGAAATAGATAGTTTAGATAATTTTTTAAATGAGATTTTACTCCCATTTAAAAATAGGAAATTTATGATTTTTCACCCAGCATTAAGTTATATAGCACGTGATTATGGATTAGAACAAATATCTATTGAGATCGACGGAAAAGAACCGACTCCGGCAAATATTCAGGAAATAATTAATGAAGCAAAAAAGGAAGATATAAGAATTGTATTTGTACAAAAGCAGTTTAGTACACACAATGCAGAAGTTATTGCTAGTGAGATTCAAGGTTCTGTTGTTCAAATTAATCCCTTAAGTTATAAATGGGACGAAAGTATAAGATTCATAGCAAACGAGATAGTTAAATCATATTCAAAAGAGAATTAATGGGAAAAATACTCGGAATAGAATCTGTTTATGCTGGTTACAATAACGATGTTGTTTTAAAAGATATTTCGCTTGAAATTTTCGACGATGATTTTATAGGAATTATTGGACCTAATGGCGGTGGTAAAACTACTTTGCTAAATGTAATACTTGGATTAATAAAACCATTTAAGGGCAGTGTTAAGTTTTTTGATGATATACAGCCGGAAAGAGATAATAAAATTGGTTATTTACCTCAAATAAATAAGATTGATAAAAAATTCCCGATAACTGTAAAAGAAGTCGTGTTAACAGGTTTGATTTATGGAGTGTCAGGTGTTTTTAAGCGATATTCAAAGTCAGAAAAAATAAAGGCTACAGAAACACTTAAAAGGATAGGGATTTGCGATATTAAAGATACAGCAATTGGTGAACTTTCCGGAGGTCAAATGCAAAAGGTATTGTTAGCAAGGGCTTTAGTTTCATCACCACGTCTTTTAATTTTAGATGAGCCAAATACTTTTGTTGATAATCAGTTCGAGGGTGAATTGTACGAAATATTAAAAGAATTAAATAAGGAAATGGCAATCGTAATTGTTTCACATGATGTTGGAACAATTTCAAGCTATGTAAAAACAATCGCTTGTGTAAACAGAAGCTTGCATTACCACAAATCCAATAAAATATCTGAAGAACAATTGGCTTCATATAATTGTCCTATTAAATTAATAACTCACGGAGAAGTTCCACATACAGTACTACACAAACACGAACACTAATATGATAGCTGAATTATTAGAATATAAATTTATTGTAAACTCACTTTTAGCAGGTGTTTTGGCAAGTGTAAGCTGTGGAATTATAGGTACTTATATAGTTACTCGAAGAATGGTTTTTTTAAGTGGCGGAATTACACATTCATCATTTGGAGGTATTGGAATTGGATATTATTTAGGATTTAATCCAATAATATTTGCTGCTATTTTCGGTATTTTATCTGCATTAGGAATCGAGTATGTTTCAAAAAGATCAAGTATTCGTGAAGATTCAGTAATAGGTATTCTTTGGTCATTTGGAATGGCAGTTGGAATAATGTTTGTTTTTCTTACTCCGGGCTATGCTCCAAACCTTATGTCGTATTTGTTTGGTAGTATTCTTACCGTTTCAAGTTTTGATATATATTTAATGTTGGGACTAAGTCTTATTCTTATACTGGTATTTTCAATTTTCTATCGAACTATTCTTTTTATTTCATATGATCAGGAGTTTGCCAGAACACATAAAATAGCTGTTAGCTTAATGAATTATTCGCTAATAGCGCTTGTTGCGCTAACAATTGTTTTAAATATAAAGGTAGTTGGAATTATTCTTGTTATTTCGTTATTAACAATACCCCAGTCAATAGCTAATCTTTTTACTAAAAATTTCAAAAACATTATTATACTTTCAATTGTTATTGGATTGATTGGTGCTTTTCTTGGCTTAATTATTTCTTATAAAATTAATATTCCATCCGGAGCATCTATTATTTTTTCTTTGGTTATGATTTTTTTACTTGCAAAGTCTTTTCAATTTATTCAAAGAAGTTTGATATTGAAAAAGCAGCATGTTTAAAAACCTTTTAAATAAAAGAAATAGTATTTAATTTTGCATAAGATTTATAAGTAACAGATTAATAATCAATAAAAAACATTTTCGAAATGAGTTACGATTTAATTATAATAGGAAGCGGACCAGGAGGTTATGTAGCAGCAATTCGCGCATCACAATTAGGAATGAAAGTTGGTGTGGTTGAAAGATCTGAATTAGGTGGTATTTGCTTAAACTGGGGATGTATTCCAACAAAATCATTATTAAAAAGCGGACAGGTTTTTAATTACATTAAACATGCTGCCGATTACGGCGTAACAATTGAAGGAGAAGCAAAAGCTGATTTTGAACAAATGGTAGCACGTAGTCGTGGAGTTGCAGATGGAATGAGTAAAGGAATTCAATTTTTATTTAAAAAGAATAAAATTGATCATATTCAAGGATACGGAAAATTAAAAAGCAACCAGGCAGTTGAAGTAACTGACCTTGAAGGAAAAATTCAAGAAATAATAGCTAAAAATATTATTTTGGCAACGGGAGCTCGTTCAAAAGAATTGCCAAACTTAAAGCAGGATGGTAAAAAAATTATAGGTTATCGCGAAGCAATGACATTACCAAAAAAACCAGAATCAATGATTGTTGTTGGTTCGGGAGCTATTGGTAGTGAGTTTGCAAACTTTTATAATGCAATAGGAACTAAAGTTACTTTAGTTGAATTTTTACCGAACGTTGTACCAAACGAAGATATAGAAGTTTCAAAACAATTAGGTCGTTCATTTAAAAAAGCAGGTATAAAAGTTATGATAGGATCTTCAGTTGAATCTGTAGATACAAGTGGTGATTTATGTCAAGTTGTTATAAAAACTAAAAAGGGAGAAGAAAATCACGAAGCAGAAATAGTATTATCTGCAGTAGGGGTAACTCCTAATGTAGAAAATATTGGGATTGAGGAGCTTGGAATTGAACTTGAAAAAGGAAAAGTAAAAGTCGACGAGTATTATAAAACTAATATCGATGGCGTTTATGCAATTGGTGATATTGTACATGGTCCTGCACTTGCACATGTAGCTTCTGCTGAAGGAATAACTTGTGTTGAGAAAATGTCCGGAATGAATCCTGAACCCGTTGATTATGGTAATATTCCTGCTTGTACATATACTTCACCTGAAGTTGCCTCTGTAGGACTTACAGAAGAGGCAGCTAAAGATGCAGGTTACGAAATTAAAGTTGGGAAATTCCCTTTTACAGCTTCTGGTAAGGCAAGTGCTGCAGGTGAAAAAGATGGTTTTGTAAAACTAGTTTTTGATGAAAAATATGGTGAATTATTAGGAGCTCATTTAATAGGAGCTAATGTTACTGAAATGATAGCAGAACTTGTTGTTGCTAAAAAATTGGAAACAACAGGTCACGAAATTATCAAATCAATTCATCCGCATCCTACAATGTCTGAGGCAGTTATGGAAGCTGCAGCCGCAGCATACGATGAGGTAATTCATATGTAAAAAGAAAATAAATAAATATTGACAGGAATATGTTTAAACTTATTCCTGTTTTTTTTGTCAAATGATGTAGTTACCACGCAACCACTTTAAGCATTTTAACATCTAATTTTTACGACAGATTGATGAAAAAAAAAGTTTAGCAAGCTTTTTGTATTGAATTATTCAATAAATTTGTATGTCATCGGATATAAAACGGGGATATCTTTTGGATAATTATACAGACATAATTAAAGCTTGCATAAAAGGCAATCGTGTTGCGCAAAACAAACTTTATCAGTTGTTTTCTGATAAGATGTATGGTTTGTGTTTACGCTATGCCGAAGATGAGGATGAAGCAAAGGATATTTTGCAGGATGGTTTTATTAAAGTATTTTTAAAGCTTAAACAATTTAATAATAAAGGTTCTTTTGAAGGTTGGATTAGAAGAGTAATTGTAAATACAGCTTTAGAGCGATTTAGAGATAAAAATTACTTGTTTGCTGTAAATATGGCTACTGAAATTGAGGCGGCTGATAAGTCATATAATCATATATTGAGTGAGCTATCAGCAAATGATTTACTAAAGCTTATTCAGGAATTATCGCCTCAATACAGAATGGTGTTTAATCTTTATGCTATAGAAGGATACTCTCATAAAGAGATATGCAAAAAGTTGAATATTAAGGAGGGAACATCTAAATCTAATTTGTCAAGAGCAAGAGAAATATTAAAAGAAAAAGTAAAAAAGCAATATAGTGTAAGTGTTAATTTTAGCTAATGAGCGAAAATTTGAAAAATATTGACATCATTTATAGGAAAGAATTGAGAGATTATTCTCAGTCTGCTCCTGCAGATGTATGGAGTAATATTGAGCAAGAAATCGTTCTAACTAAAAAGAAAAGGAATTTTACTTTTTATAAAATAGCAGCTGCAATTGTTTCCTTAACACTTATAGGATCTATTTATATGTACTTGAATGAAGATAATAAAATAGAAAATCTTCCAATTGCAGAAAATCAATCTTCGAATGAAAATGTAACCAAACCTGAGATAAAGGAACAAATTGCATTAGAAATAAAAGAAGAAAAGACCTTATCTGAGGAAAAAATAGAATCAAAAGTTTTTAATTCAGAAGATTTATTAGCAGAAAACAGATTTAAGGTGGATGAAGATGGTGTAATAAATCAGGAAGAGACAAAGGAATCTGTAGAAAAAGTATATACAAAACTTGACAAAATTAAAATTCACCCAATTTTAATAGTATTTGAAAGTGCTGACAGAGGAATTATAGATAATCGAAATGCAAAAGTGAATAGAATATTAAATTCAATGCCAGAATTTAATAATACTTTAGCTTTGGATGATTTCTCAGATAAACCTAAACAAGATAATAATAAGTGGGCGCTTGGGGGAGAATTTTCACCTCTATATTCTTATCGATTAATATCTGGGACTCCAAATAAAGATTTTTATGATGATGTTGAGAGTCCTGTTGTAGCTTATACAGGTGGGCTAAACTTCCAATATAAACCATTAAAAAGACTGACTGTCCAGGTGGGAATTTATTATTCAACTATGGGACAAGCACTTGATAATATGTCTGTTTATGAAAACAGTGCTTTTAGTTTAGTTCCTGAAGAATATAAAGATCGATATATAACTGAATATTCTCTTGATAATTCAACTGGTGGAATTAATTTAAATTCAGCTTATATTTTTGTTGACGAGAGAGCAGACAGAGTTAGTAATTTGACAAATTCAAAAAGTAATGTTGACCTTTCTAATCCTGTTTTTAATAACCTTGAAGCTGAAATTCAACAAACCTTCCAATATATTGAAGTTCCTTTCTTGCTGCGATATAAATTAATAGACAAATTAATTGATGTGAATTTTGTTGGGGGTGTTGGTGCTAACTTTCTTATTGGGAATGATGTATATCTTGCTTATGGAGATAGTAAAGAAAATATAGGATATACTGATGGAGTAAGCGATATAAACTACAATGGAACAGTTGGAATTGGTATAGAATATCCATTATTGAAAAGAATTAATATTCGCTTTGAGCCTTCAATAAAATATTACTTAAATGAGATAAATCCGACTTCACACGTTGAGTCTCACCCTTATTCTTTAGGATTTTATACAGGTATTAACTATTCATTCTAATTACACTTCGAATTTCTGCTTAAAAAGGCTAATTTTGTAACCTTTTGTTATTATTATTTGTTTCTATTAAAATAAATAGCATAATAATTTTTAGTTAGTTGTATGAAAACAAAAAACACAGTAGTTATTGTTACAGGATTAATTTTTGCAGGCTTTCTTTTCATTTTTTCAAAGCAAAATGAAAAGTTAGATAATGTTGATTATCACAAGGAATTTAATAAAAAATATGCAGTATACTCTCTTTCATTACCAGATGAAATTACTTTTGCTGGGGAAAAAGTACCTTTGGATCATTTCGATGTTCGTGAAGCCCTTGATCAGGAAATGCTTATAAATACTTATTGGCAGTCTCAAACATTGCTATTTATAAAAAGAGCTCATAAATATTTTCCTCGAATTGAAAAAATTTTGGAAGAAAATAATATCCCAGATGATTTTAAATATCTTGCCTTAGTTGAAAGCGATTTAAAAAATGCTATTTCTCCTTCTGGAGCAGTTGGCGTATGGCAATTATTAAAAGGAACAGCAACTGATTATGGATTAGAAGTAAATAGTGAAATAGACGAACGATATCATTTTGAAAAATCTACTTCTGCTGCTTGCGAGTTTCTTAATGATGCTCATGAGTTATTTGAAAGCTGGACAATGGCAGCTGCATCTTATAATATGGGCAGAAGAGGTCTTATAAAACAAGTTAATAGGCAAAAACAAGATAACTACTATGATTTATTATTAAATAATGAAACAGGAAGATACGTATACAGAATTTTAGCTATAAAACTAATTTTGGAGAATCCCGAGAAATATGGATTTCATGTTCGAGAGAAAGATTTTTATCATGCAGTTCCAACTTATGAAGTTAAAGTAGATACATCAGTTTCTAGCTTTGCCGATTTTGCAGAAAAGTTTTCAATAAATTATAAAGTTCTGAAATATTTCAATCCTTGGTTAAGAGAATCGTATCTTACAAATAAGTCTAAGACGGAATATCTTATAAAAATTCCTGAAGAAGGTTTCAGAAGTTATACAAAAATGCTTAATCATTTTGATCCTGATACAACTATTCTTAATGATTAATTGTTGATATTTTTATAATTGAAAAGGGATACATTGAAAGTGGAAAAAAAAATCGAAAAGACTTCTGAAGTAACAGTTCTGGGTGCCAGAGTTCATAACTTAAAAAATATTGATGTTTCAATCCCAAGAAACAAACTAACTGTTATTACAGGTTTAAGCGGTAGCGGAAAATCTTCATTGGCTTTCGATACAATTTATGCAGAAGGTCAGCGAAGGTATATTGAAACACTTTCGGCTTATGCAAGACAGTTTCTTGGAAATATGGAGCGTCCTGATGTTGATCAGATTACAGGATTGAGTCCTGTGATTTCTATTGAGCAAAAAACTACAAACAGAAACCCTAGATCTACTGTAGGAACAGTAACTGAAATATATGATTTCCTAAGACTTTTATTTGCACGTGCTTCGGATGCATATTCTCATGTCACCGGTGAGAAAATGATAAAATATACCGATGAGCAAATTCTTCAGTTAATTCTAACACAGTTCGAAAATAAAAGTATAGTTGTTTTATCTCCTTTGGTAAAAGGACGTAAAGGGCATTATCGTGAACTTTTTGAACAAATAAGAAAAAAAGGTTTTTTGTATGCCAGAGTTAACGGTAAAATCGAAGAGCTTGTTCATGGAATGAAACTCGATAGGTATAAAACACACCATATAGAAATGGTTGTTGATAAACTTAAAGTAACCGAAAAGGATGATTCAAGGTTAAAAAGAACAATTAAAACTGCAATGGATCAGGGCAAGGGGATATTAATGGTTCTTGAAAAAGATTCGAGTGAAGTTAAATATTTTAGTAGGAAATTAATGTGTCCGGTAAGTGGTATATCGTATAATGAACCTGCACCACATACTTTTTCATTTAATTCACCTCAGGGTGCTTGTCCTAAATGTAATGGACTAGGATATGTAAACGAGATTGATATTAAAAAGATTATTCCCGATTCAAATATTAGTATAAAAAATGGAGGAATTTTACCTTTAGGAAAATATAAAAATATCCTAATATTCTGGCAGTTAGATGCAATTGCTGCTAAATATAAATTTACTCTGGAAACACCTATTAAAGATATTCCTGAGAAAGCAATGCACACTATATTATATGGATCTGACGAAACTTTCAAACTATTAAACACACCATTGGGTAAATCATCAAATTATCTTTTAAGTTTTGAAGGAATTGTAAATTACATTAATAATTACCAGCGTGAGAAAGCAATGGATTCAGGCAAGAAATGGTCTGATCAATTTGTGAAAAGAATAACATGTCCTAAATGTAATGGTGATCGCTTAAAAAAGGAATCTCTTTATTTTAAGATTGCTGAAAAAAATATTGCTCAGTTATCTTCAATGGATATTGATGAGCTTTATAAGTGGTTTGGGAATGTAGATCCATTACTTTCTGAAAGGCAAATAACAATTGCGCGAGATGTGTTAAAAGAAATTAAAGAACGTTTAACTTTTTTATTGGATGTTGGTCTAAATTATTTATCCTTAAACAGAACCGCAAGGAGCCTGTCGGGAGGTGAGAGTCAGAGAATCAGACTTGCAACACAGGTTGGTTCAAAATTGGTAAATGTGTTATATATACTTGATGAACCAAGTATTGGTTTGCACCAGAAGGATAATTTAAAGCTTATCGATTCTTTAAAACAATTAAGAGATTCTGGTAATTCTGTTATTGTTGTTGAACACGATAAAGAAATGATTTTGTCTGCAGATCATGTTGTGGATATGGGGCCTAAAGCTGGACGTTATGGTGGAAAGATAGTTGCAGAAGGAACACCAAAAGAAATAATGAGTCATTGCTCATTAACAGCAGATTATTTAAATCAAAAAAAACATATTGAGGTTCCTGCAGAGAGAAGAAATGGTAATGGTAATATTTTAACTATTTCTGGAGCAAAAGGGCATAATCTGAAAAATGTTACTGTACAGTTTCCCTTAGGAAAACTAATCTGTGTTACCGGTGTTTCTGGATCTGGAAAGTCATCATTAATAAATGAGACATTACATCCTGTATTGAGCAAGCATTTTTACAGAAGCTCAAAACAAATTCTGGAATACGAATCTATCGACGGAATAAAAAATATAGATAAAGTTATAGAAGTAGATCAATCTCCGTTAGGAAGAACACCTCGATCTAATCCGGCAACTTATACAGGAGTTTTTGGCGATATAAGAAAACTTTTTGAACAAACTCCTGAATCAAAAATACGTGGTTATAAAGCAGGTCGATTTTCCTTTAATGTAAAAGGTGGTAGATGTGAAACTTGTCAGGGGGCAGGAATGCAAACAATTGAGATGAACTTTTTGCCCGATGTATATGTGCATTGTAAAGATTGCAATGGGAAAAGATATAATCGTGAAACACTTGAGGTTAAATTTAAAGGTAAATCTATTAGTGATGTATTGGATATGACTATAAATCAATCTGTTGAATTTTTTGATCAGATCCCTGCAATAAAACTAAAATTAAAAGCGCTTCAAGGAGTAGGTTTGGGCTATATAACTCTTGGTCAGTCTTCTACAACTTTGTCGGGAGGTGAATCACAAAGAGTTAAATTGGCAGCTGAGCTTGCAAAAAGAAATACTGGAAATACACTTTATATTCTTGACGAACCAACAACAGGCTTGCATTTTGATGACATAAGAGTATTGATGAAAGTATTAAATAATTTAGTAGATAAAGGCAATACAGTTATAATTATTGAACATAATATGGAAGTAATAAAACTTGCTGATCACATTATTGATATGGGAAAAGAAGGAGGAGTAAAAGGAGGAACTGTTTTGTGTGAAGGAACTCCTGAAGAAATAATTAATAATAAAGAAAGTTATACAGCAAAGTACTTAAAAGAGGAACTTGTATAATTGTATTACAAAAAAGATTATATTAGTAATATCAATAATTAAACAGAATACTTAAAGAAATTACATATGACAAACGAAGAATTAATAAAAGAAGCTTTTGAGAATAGAGATTGGAACGAAGTTCAAACATCCGATTCATGGTCAATTTTTAAAGTGATGGCTGAGTTCGTTGAGGGTTACTCAAAATTATCTAAAATTGGTCCTTGTGTTTCAATATTTGGTTCTGCAAGAACAAAACCAGATAATAAATATTTTATACTCGCTGAAGACATCGCTTATAAGCTAACTCAGCATGGATATGGTGTAATTACTGGTGGCGGACCAGGTATTATGGAAGCTGGTAACATGGGTGCAAAAAAAGGAAATGGAAAATCTGTAGGATTAAATATTGATTTACCTTTTGAGCAATCTGGCAATATCTTTATTGATCCTGACAAATTAATTAGCTTCGAGCACTTTTTTGTAAGGAAAACAATGTTTGTTAAGTATGCTCAAGGTTTTATAGTACTTCCAGGAGGTTTTGGAACTTTTGACGAGCTTTTTGAAGCAATTACACTTATTCAAACTGAGAAAATAGGAAAATTCCCTATTATTCTAGTTGGTTCTTCCTACTGGCAAGGATTAATAGATTGGATTAAGAAGGTAGTACAGGAAGAAGAGCACAATATCAGTGACGGAGACCTTGATCTAATTCAAATTGTTGACACTGCGGATGAAGCTGTTGAAAAAATTAATGAGTTTTATTCAAAATACTTATTGAGTCCTAATTTTTAATTTATTATATTTATTTTTTGATAAGTTTTATTAACAAAGCAGCGAAGTTATTAACATTTGTTAATAACTATTGTTGACATTTTGTTAGTTTTGATTTAAATAGCTATTTTTATTGAGCTTAGATAAACTAATACCCTTGCATTATGATTAAACATTTAATGCTTCTTTTAAATATGTTTATACTTTTAGTTCTGAACTCTGTTTTTTCAGACGTAAGTTTATTCATGGACGCTACAGAACAAGTGGAAGCAGGAAATGAGATTATTGTTGAGATAACCTTAAATAAATCTGACTACGATAGCTTCGCAAGATTTCAGCAGGAGATTCCTGCAGGTCTTAATCCAGTTCCTGTAAATACAGCTAATGCAGACTTTAGTTTTAAAGATCAAAAGGTAAAATTTATCTGGTTGAAATTACCAGATGAAAAACAAATTACAATTTCTTATAAGTTACAAGTAAACCAAAGATTAAAAGGGAACTTTGATCTTAACGGAACATTTTCATACATCTCTGGTAATGAAAGAAAATCTGTAACTGTATCTCCACAAAATATAGTGATAATGCCATCTTCAACTGTTGACCCAAAATTAGTTGTTGATATTAAGGATTTTAAAAACCTTGAAGGTCCTGCAGATGTAACTAGATCTGGAATAGAACAAGTAAAATGTATAAGACAATTACCTTACCTTGCTGATCAAGGAAATGATTATATTGTTAATCTTCTTATCAATAAAGGTAATAAAGAAAAATTTGCAAAAATACAGGAATCAGTTCCTGAAGGTTATACTGCCGTTAGTTTAGAAAGTCAAGATGCTATTTTTACATTTAAAGATCAGACAATAAAACTTCTTTGGATGAATTTACCTGCTGATCCTTATTTTGTTGTTTCTTATAAGCTAGTTCCAAACGAAGGCGTTAGCGAAAAACCAAATATGAGCGGAACATTCTCTTATATTGAGAATGATAACACTTTAAGTATTGATATCGTTGAAAAAGATGTTAGTTTGCAAAATGCAAATTCTGAGAATTTGTTAGCTGTTATCAACTCAACAGTAGGTAAGGCAAGTGAAGCTATTTCATATACACAACCATTGGACTATTCAGGAAAAGTAAAAATTGAAATTGCAGAAAGTGCATTGAGATTAATTAATGACGATAGTAAATTAACAAGTATGTTAGAGCCTGAGTCGGGTATATATTATCGCGTTCAGATTGCCGCTGGTCACCGACCAATAAATATGAATCATTATTTTAAAAAATATAATCTGGATAAAGAAGTGCGCGCAGAGTTTCATGAGGGCTGGAGAAAATATTCTGTAGGTTCATTTTATGTTTATAAAGCAGCGCGAGATTACAGAGTTCATATCTGGAATACAACAACTATTGATGATGCATTTGTTTCAGCGTATAATGAAGGAAATCGAGTTACTGTACAAGAGGCACTGATGATAACAAATCATGAATGGTATCGCTAATTTAAATTGAACTTTAGCAAATGAGATTTATAAAAATTTTAACTGTTTTATTTTTTGCTTTTCTAAGTGCTCAACTTGCGTTTGCTCAAGGGGGATATGAAGACTACCTTTTTGAAGAAGTTGAAGTAGAAAATCCAGTATATATGCCAGTAATTGGTATTGGAGGTGGTGTAATTAATTATTATGGGGAATTAAAAAATGATGTTAAAAATTTAATTCAAGGTCAGCCTTCATTTCGATTTAATCTATATCAATATATAGATAGTAAGCATTACTGGAAAGTTAATGCAAATGTAATTCTTGGTAAGGTATCAGGTTATGAAAGATCATATATTGATACAACCATGAATATGAATTTTCAGTCCAGCTTATTTAGTATTGGAATGAATATTGAATATAGTTTTGGAAATATATATAAAGGAAGCCGTAAGATTGTCCCTTTTTTATCTGTAGGTGGTGAGTATTTTAATTTTAGTTCTAAATCGGATCTAATATATAAAGAAAATGATGTATATATAGGTGAATACAGATACTTTCCTGATGGTACAATTCGAGTAGGGGATAGATTGGTTTCAAGAGATTATGAATATGAAACTGACATACGTAAGGAAGATCCTTTTGGAAGAGGAGATTATACACAAAGTTCATTTGCTTTGGTTGCAGATGTTGGTCTAGATTTTAAGGTGAGTGAAAGAGTTGCATTAAGATTAGCAACATCATTACATTATACTTTTACAGATGATTTGGATGGTGTTAGTCATGAAAACACTGTAGGTAGAATAGGAGATGCTGCGAATGATATGTTCTCGTTTACCTATGTAACATTAAATATTGACCTTTTCTCTGAGGCTAAAGTTAAAAGAATGGAGGTCCTCTTTGCTGATGTTACTGGTGATTTTGATTATACTTTAATTGCAGATGGTGATAGAGATGGTTTATTGGACTTAGCAGATAATTGTCCGGATACTCCTCCTGGAGTTCCAGTTGATTCTTTAGGTTGTCCTCACGATGACGATAAAGACGGTGTGCCTAACTACATTGATAAAGAGCAATTCTCAAATAAAGGAGCAATAGTTGATGAATTTGGAGCTGAATTAAGTGCAAATAAAATACGAGAGACCTTATTGCAGGAATTAGCTGCGGTTGATCGTAACAATGTTTATATGATGCCTGTAGGTACAGGTTGGTCTAAATACGATGATATGACTGTAACTGAGGTACCTGAGAAATTCAAAAAACTGGATACTGACGGTGATAATTACATATCATTTGATGAGTTACTGGAAGCCATAAATGGGTTCTTTGATGAGGACTCAGGTTTTAAACCCGAGGATATTTATGAGCTGAATAATTTCTTCTTTGCTCAGTAATATTTAATATTCGAAAATCAATAGGTTTGGATTAATAATGAAATTCGTTTATTAAGCACCAAAAAACAATTTACAAATATCAAACAATATCCAATATTCAAAATATCAAATCCTTAAAATATTTCGAACAATATATTAATGAATTAAATCTAAATATTGTATTTTGAAAATTGTGATTTTAATACCATTATAAGTAGTGGCGATTGATTATCAGAAAAACTAAAGGCTAACAGCAAATGTCTAAATGCTAATGAGAAAAGTAGTTGAGCTTCTAATTTGACATTTTAAAAAAAAAAGAAAATAAAAACCGCAACCAGTTTAATACTTTCGTATTCGATCCATATCTCTCTTTTGATCTTTCTGCTTTATGGTTTCGCGCTTATCAAATTCCTGTTTTCCTTTTGCTAAAGCAATCTCAACTTTAGCCCATCCTCTATCATTAATAAAAAGACGAATTGCTACTATTGTAAGTCCTTTGACTGTTGATTTTCTTTCAAGTTTCTTTAATTCCTTTTTTGTCAGAAGAAGTTTTCTGTCTTGACTCGGTTCATGATTGCTATGTGTTCCAAAACTGTATTCAGAAATTGAAAGCCCGCGAATAAAAAGCTCATTATTGTAGAAAATACAATAAGCATCAGCCAAATTTGCATTACTTGACCTAATAGATTTTATTTCGGTTCCTGTAAGTTTTATTCCAGCAATATACTTTTCAATAAAAGTATAATTAAATCCGGCTTTCTTATTTCTTATGTTGATATTCTGCATGTAATATTTTTTACCAGATACAAAGTTATTTATTTACTTTAACTTTGTTTATAAATTTTAAATTTTATGAGTGTAAAATACGATATGCTTACCATTCTTGGTCCGACTGCAGGAGGAAAAACATCTGTAGCAGCAAGAATGGCGTATATTTTAAACGGTGAAATAATTAGTGCTGATTCAAGGCAGGTTTATCGTGGAATGGATTTGGGTACTGGTAAAGATTTAGAAGATTACGTTGTTGAGGGTAAAGAAATTCCATATCATCTTATTGATATTGTTGACGCTGGATATAAATATAATGTATTTGAGTATCAGCAAGATTTTCTAAAGGTTTATGCAGATTTAAAAAGCAGAAATGTATTTCCTGTTTTTTGTGGTGGCTCTGGAATGTATTTGGATGCAGTTTTGAAAGGATATAAACTTATTAAAGTCCCGGGAAATGAGGATCTGAGGACTGAACTTGAAGCTAAAGAACTTGAAGAATTAATAGAAATCTTCAATTCATTTAAAAAGCCACATAATACTTCCGATACAAGTTCTAAGAAAAGACTGATAAGAGCAATTGAAATTGAGACATATTATAATGAAGAAGATGACATTGACGATTATTTTCCTGAAATATTATCTTTGATTGTTGGTGTGAAATATGACCGAAACTCAAGAAGAAAACGTATAACTGAAAGGCTTAAATTGCGCTTAGATGAAGGAATGATTGAGGAGGTAAAACAGATTATGGATAATGGTGTTTCGGCAGAAACTCTTATGTATTACGGATTAGAATATAAGTTTATAACTAAGCATATTATTGGAGAAATCTCTCATGATGAGATGTTTAAGCAATTAGAAACTGCAATTCATCAATTTGCTAAAAGGCAAATGACCTGGTTTCGAGGAATGGAAAAAAAAGGATTTGAAATAAATTGGTTAGATGGATATGCTTCGATGAAAGAAAAAACTGAAAGAATTCTTGATTTGCTAAATCAGCAATAATTTAAAAGATAAACCAGTTAAACTGATCAAGTTTATAAATAATAAATATTGTAATTGAAAGATTAATTACTGAGAAAAGGTAATTATACAACTCCCTATATCGTTTTATATTTCTTCGAAACAGAATGCCAAGGTTAGGTATAAATAGGCACACCAACAAAACAAAAAAGAAAATCTCACTCAATTTATTTTCAATATCATTCGGGCCATAAAACATAAAAAGGTAAACACAAATAAGTAGTGCAGCTAAATAAATTAAGTATGAAATTTTTAAACTTATAGTTGATATAAGCCTTTTATAATTTAGAAGGAATGGTTTTACGATTATAAATGCTAAAACATAAATAATTAGAAAAACGATCATTAATATAAAGTGAAAAACGGTTTCCATAAATTTAGCTTAACAGAATAGATCTATTCTGCATTAAATTTACATGATTTAAATTGAAAAACAAAAAGGTCGTTATCAACTGATAACGACCTTTTTAAAATTAAGTATATGTTACTCTTCATCTTTAAGCCACTGATCGAGCCAGCTAAAGAATTCTCTTTGCCAAAGAATTCCGTTCTGTGGTTTTAGTACCCAGTGATTTTCATATGGGAAATGAACATATTTTGCAGGAATATCAAGAAGACGTGCTGCATTGAAAGCACTCATTCCTTGTGTATATGCAATACGATAATCTTTTTCACCATGAACAACCATTATTGGAGTGTCCCAGTTTTTCACAAATTTATGAGGTGAATTGTCATATGATTTTTTGTTTGATTTATCCCAATATGGACCGCCAATATCCCAATTTACAAAGAACATTTCTTCTGTTTCAAGATACATTGATTCAAAATTAAATATTCCGTCGTGTGATATAAATGCATCAAATCTACCTTCATGATTTCCTGCAATCCAGAAAACTGAAAATCCACCGTAACTGGCACCAACAGCTCCTAAATTATTCTCATCAACAAAAGGTTCTTTTGAAACAGCATCAATTGCACTAAAGTAATCTTTCATATTCTGTCCACCATAGTCGCCAGAAATCTGATCGTTCCATTCTTTTCCGAAAGAAGGTAGACCACGTCGGTTAGGTGCAACAATAATATAATCGTTTGCTGCCATCATCTGGAAGTTCCAACGGAACGAGTAAAACTGACTTACTGAACCATGAGGTCCACCCTGACAATAAAGTAGAGCGGGATATTTCTTCTCAGGATCAAAATTCGGTGGATAAATAACCCAAACCAACATATCTTTATTGTCAGTAGTTTTTACCCATCTCTCTTCAACCTTTCCATAAGTTAACTGATCGTGAAGATTTTTATTTATAAAAGATAATTGAGTTTCTTCTCCATTCTCAGGATTAATCGCAAAAACTTCTGTAGGATATGTCATATTTTGTTTCGATCCAATAAGCTTATCTCCACATGGTTGAACTGATCGATAATTATGAACACCATCTGTAATTTGTTTTACTTCTTCGGTTTCAATATTTAAATTATAAATCTGAAATCTAGCATGATAATCACTTGTAAAATAGACTGATTTACTTTCAGGAGTCCAAACTAAACCATGTACATCCTGATCAAAATTAGCAGTGTAATCTTTCTTTTCGCCAGTCTCAAAATTCATAATAAATAACCTGTTTTGATCAGACTCATAACCATCACGCTCCATACTTTCCCATGCAATCATTTTGCCATCAGGAGAGAATACAGGACTTACATCATAACCATTTAGTCCCTCGGTAATGCTCTCTGTTTCTTTTGAATCCAAATCGTAAATATAAATAGCAGAATTAGTTGAAAGTGTATAATCTCTTCCAGACATTTTCTTACATGTATATGCAATTTTCTTACTATCTGGACTCCAGTTGATTTGTTCCATTCCTCCAAAAGGATTCATTGGGCTATCAAACTTCTCTGCTTCCATTATATCATAATTATTGCTGAGAGATTCTTCATTATAATCCGCAATAAAAATATGGCTGTAAGCATAATCATGCCATCTATCCCAATGTCTGTGCATAAGACCCGTTTCTATTCTGGCTTCTGCTTTAGGAAGGTCGAGATGAAGCTCATTTGGAGTTTGGTCCAGTTTTACATCTTTAATGAAAACAATTTTTGTTTGATCTGGAGCGTATTTGAATCCATTAATTCCGTCTTCAATATCAGAAATTTGTTTTCTGTTACTTCCGTCAGGATTCATTTCCCATAACTGCAAACTTCCTGATGTTGCACTTAAGAATCCAACTTTTTTACCATCAGGTCTCCATTGTGCGGAGTATTCGCCAGATTCAGTTTTAGTTATATTTACTGCTTCTCCTCCGTCTGAAGACATAGTAAATAATTCTCGATTACCTCTGTTTTCTTCAATATTGTAAAACGAAACTCCAAATAAAACTGTTTTGTTGTCAGGAGAAACTTCTACAGCGCTAACTCTTCCAAATGCCCATAATACTTCTGGAGTCATTATGTCAGATGTGAGTTTTATTTCATCAATAGGATTTTCTTTTACAATCTTTTCTTTTTCATTAGTACAAGAAACAACTGCTAATATTAAAAATATACCTGATAATAGTTGTAATTTTTTCATAGTATAATGATTAATTATTTTTTAAATGATTCAGTAATTTTCATTTCAAGTTCTTCGGCTAACTCAGGATTATCTTTAAGCAATTGTTTTACTGATTCGCGCCCCTGACCCAGTTTTGTGTCACCATAACTAAACCATGATCCACTTTTCTTAACTACTTCTCTTTCAACGCCTAAATCTACTATTTCGCCAACTTTTGATATTCCCAAACCATACATAATATCGAACTCTGCCTTTTTAAATGGTGGAGCAAGTTTGTTCTTTACTATTTTAACTCTTGTTCTATTTCCATTAATATCTTCACCATCCTTAATCTGACCAATTCTTCTGATATCAATTCGAACTGAAGCATAAAATTTTAGTGCATTTCCACCGGTAGTTGTTTCAGGATTACCGAACATAACACCAATTTTTTCACGTAGCTGATTAATGAAAATAATACAGGTATTTGTTTTGTTGATATTTGCAGTTAGTTTTCTTAATGCTTGTGACATTAGTCGTGCCTGTAAACCCATTCGTGAATCACCCATTTCACCCTCAATTTCAGCTTTTGGTGTAAGTGCAGCAACCGAGTCAATAACTACTATGTCTATTGCTCCTGAACGAATAAGATGATCTGCTATTTCAAGTGCTTGCTCTCCATTGTCAGGTTGAGATATCAATAAATTTTCTACATCAACGCCCAGCTTCTCTGCATAAAAACGGTCAAAGGCATGTTCTGCGTCAATAATTGCTGCAATTCCACCCTTTTTTTGTGCTTCAGCAATTGCATGTATTGCTAAAGTAGTTTTACCTGAAGATTCAGGACCATAAATTTCAATAACTCTTCCGCGGGGAAATCCACCAACTCCAAGAGCCATATCTAGAGCAATAGAACCTGAAGAAATTGAAGGTACATCTATTATTGCTTTATCGCCCATTTTCATAATGGCTCCTTTACCATAATCTTTGTCAATTTTATCAAGCGTAAGCTGCAAAGCTTTTAGCTTTTCTTTATTGATATTTTCTTTGTTTGTACTATCTTTCTTTTCTTTATCCATAATTACTATATTTATCTTTTTTAGAATTTTAGTTCTTGAAAAATTTGATTCGTATGATCTTTTGTTTTTACTTTTTCAATAATCTTTTCAATTTTCTGATTTCCATCAATAATGAACGTTTTTCGTAATACACCATCAAATACTTTCCCATATAATTTTTTCTTACCCCAGGCATTATAAAGTTTTAAAATTTCCTTCTCAGGATCAGAAATAAGTATGAATGGCAATTCGTATTTCTCAATGAATTTCAGGTGAGAAGCTTCCTTGTCAGGACTAACACCGATAATATCCATTCCTTTTTCTAAAATGTCTGAATAATTATCTCTCAGATTGCATGCTTCAGCAGTACATCCTGGTGTGTTATCTTTAGGATAGAAAAATAAAATTACTTTTTTTCCTTTATACTGATCCAGTGAAACTATATCACCGTTTTGGTCTGTTCCTTTAAAATTAGGAGCTGTGGTACCTTCTTTTAAAATTGTCATAATTAAATCTTATTGGGTCTATAAAAATAAAAAATATCATTGATAAGACAGAATTTGTGGTTTAATGTTTATAATTCTTTATTAACAAAATTACAGATAGTTAATTTACAGATTATTAAAAAAATGCAAAAGATATTTCTAATTTACTTTCACGTCAGTGTAAGGTATATTAAATTTGTACAACAATGCAAAATACAATACAAGATAATGCATAAATTAAAGTTTGTTTTTTTGATTCTACTTAGTCTGATTTTCTTGCCTGACATATATTCGCAGGCAGAAAATAATGGTTTTATTGAACTGAAAACAGCTTATCGTAATTTTGCACAAAAGAAATATTCAGATGCGTATCCTTATTTTAAAAAAATGTTGGATGTTTATCCACAAGATCCTGCTTATAATTATTTCGTTGGAGTGTGTTTGCTAAATACTGAAAAGAATCCGGAAGGAGCATTAAAACATTTACAATATGCCGGTGAAAATAAAATTGTAAATGAAGCCTATTTTTATCTTGGTATTGCGTATTTGAAAAATTATTATTTCCGTGAAGCTCTTGAAAGTTTTCAAAAGTTTGAAAAAAACGCAAGTTCCAAACAAAAACACGAATTGCAGCTAGATAATTATATTTCTAAAGCTCTTAATGGTATTTACCTTTCAAAATATGCTCGAATCCCTACTGTTTATGAAAGAATTCAAACAACTGAAGAGAATTTTTATTCAAAGTATAATACTCAGAATTTCAAAGGAAAATTTATAAATACAAAAGCTACATTCAATATAAATGATTCTGAACCTGAAAATAAAATTGTATTCATGCCGGAAAGCTCAGGTTCAGAAGATATTATTTACTTTTCAGCAAAAAATAATGAGCATGTTGATTATGATATTTACAGAGTTGTTCGTTACAATGATTCTGTATATAGTGAACCTGAGAATCTCGGTGATGTAATAAATTCAACTTTCGATGAGAGTTATCCATTTTTACATTCAGACGGTGTAAGTTTATATTTTGCATCGAAGGGTCATTATAGCATGGGTGGTTATGATCTATATAAAAGTACGTGGAGTTGGGAGCTTCAGGAATGGACTGAACCCGAAAATCTCGATTTCCCAATAAATTCTCCTTATGATGATATTCTTTTTGTTCCGTCGCCTGATAAAAAAACTGCTTTTTTTGCTACAGACAGGATCTATACTGAGCCTGGATATAAAGTTTATAAAATTAAGCTTAACTATTCAAAACCTTTCATTGAAGTAGAAAACCATAAATCTGTATTGAAATATGCATATCCCGAAGTTGATGTTGAGTCATTAGAAGATAGGCAGAAAGAAGGAAATAAACCCAAGAGATCTGAAATAGTAAAATTACAAGAACAAGAAGAACTTTTGCATAAATCAGAATATGATAGTTTGTTAAAAAGGGCTGCAGGTTTTCAGTTTAGTGCCGACTCTTTAAAATGGATCTTGGATGATAAAAGATCGGAACTGGATAATATAGGAAACGAGCAAAAGAAAAGAGAACTAACCAATTCAATAATTAATCTTGAAAGAGAGATATACCGGATACAGAAAGAAGCAGATAAGTGTTATAATAATGTAAGGCATATTGAGCAATTAAACTTAGCGGATAGAAAGACTATTTATGAAAATTCCAATACATCTAGGCAAGAAACAACAGAAAATAATTCGAAGGAAAAAAACTATATTGAGCCGGTTGATACAAGTATTAGAAAATCAATATTGAATCCTGTAAAGGTTTTTGTTGATAGCAGCGAGTTGGTATATAATAAAGTTGGTCTAAGAATAAAACAACCATCAATTTATAATAAACAAAATCCAATTCCTGTAAATAAAACGCTCCCCGATAGAGTAATTTATATGATACAATTGGGAGCGTTTAGTTCAGAAAAATCCCCAGAAGTATTTAAAGGACTCGAACCACTTTGCTGTATGAAAAAAGAAGGAAGCAAGATAAGAAAGTATTTGGCTGGATATTTTTTCAAATTAAGTAATGCAGAAGAAAAAATATCGGATGTTAAAAAGCTAGGTTTTAGTGATTCGTATATCGTGGCGTTTTACAAAGGAAAAATAGTTCCTGTAAAAGAAGCTGAAAAGATTGAGTCGAATGAAATAGATATAACTGATTCAGATATGCAAAAAAGTGAAAATGCTTCGTCTTTAGATGAGTTAGATTTAACAATAAGCTTTATAGTTAAAGTAGAAATTAATAAAATAGACACTTTGTTTTTTGAAAGGCTTAATAAACTAGTTTCTGACCAGAATGAAATAATAATTGAAGAGAAAGAAAGAATTAATGTTTATTATATTACATCATTTTCAAAGTTCGAAGAAGCGGATAAATTAAAAAAGAAAACAGAGGTTATTACAAATAATAATATTGAAATTCAGGCGTTTTTTGCTAATATTAAAATGCCTTTAAAACAAGCTATAAAAATCACTAAATAACATAAAGAAATTGTACTTTTATATTGATTTATATTGTATATTAGGCCTTTCATAACAAAATCATTAATTAAATTATGAATCCAAAGAGGAACTTAGAAGATAATCCTAGAATAGAAGAAAATACGCAGGCAGGAAAGGATTATATGTTGATATTACATAATGATGATATTCATGATTTTAATTTTGTAATTGACGCGCTAATTGAAGTTTGTGAGCATAATATAGTTCAAGCAGAACAATGTACTTATTTAGTTCATTATAGTGGATCATGCGATGTGAAAAAAGGAAAGTACAGTGTATTGAAAGAAATGTATGATGGATTAATTGATAAAGGACTCGTCGTTTCATTAAACTAAATTTTATGTCATTAACAGCTATTATTTTTTTAATAATTCTTGGAATTATTTTATTCTATGTTGAATTTCTAATCGTACCTGGATTTACAATTACAGGTATTGGTGGTGCCATTGCAATTATTGTAGGTGTATACTTTGGGTATAAGGAATATGGAACTCCTGGAGGTCATTATATATTAGGAGTAACTGCAATTGTTGCTATTTTTTCAGTGATAATAATGTTGCGATCGGGTACTTGGAATAAAATGGCGCTTAAAACAAAAATTGAAGGAAAATCGAGCTCTTCTTTAGATTCTGAAATTAATATCGGCGATTCTGGAGAAACAATTACCAGATTAAATCCTTATGGAAAAGTAGTAATTAAAGAAAAATTTTACGAAGCAAAATCAGATGATGCTTATATTGATCCTAAAATAAAAATTGAAGTAAAAAAGATTGATGGATCACATCTTATTGTTAAACCTTTAAATTAAAATAATATGGAAATTTTACCTCTAGTTGGAATTATAGTAGGAGTAATTATATTACTCTATTTGTTTTTATATTTAATACCAATCAATTTGTGGTTTCAGGCTTTAGTTTCTGGAGTTCGCATTTCGCTTTTACAATTAGTTTTTATGCGATGGAGAAAAGTTCCTCCTTCAATTATAGTAAGAGCAATGATTGAAGGTAAAAAAGCAGGTTTAGAACTATTTCGTGATCAGTTAGAAGCTCACTTTTTAGCTGGGGGACGAGTAGCGGAAGTTGTTCATGCTTTAGTATCTGCAGAGAAAGCAAATATTGATTTAGGATTTAATATGGCAACAGCAATTGATCTTGCAGGACGTGATGTTTTGGAAGCTGTTAGAATGTCGGTAAATCCAAAAGTAATTGATACTCCTCCTGTAACTGCCGTTGCAAAGGATGGTATTCAGTTAATTTGTAAAGCAAGAGTTACTGTTCGAGCAAATATAAAACAATTAGTTGGTGGTGCAGGTGAAGATACAGTTCTTGCACGTGTTGGTGAAGGTATTGTTTCATCAATTGGTTCGTCAACTTCTCATAAAGCTGTGTTAGAAAATCCTGACTCAATTTCTCGTGTTGTATTGGAAAAGGGATTAGATGCTGGTACTGCATTTGAGATTCTTTCTATTGATATTGCCGATATTGATATTGGTAAGAATATTGGTGCTGTATTACAAATGGATCAAGCCAATGCCGATAAGAATATTGCTCAGGCAAAAGCTGAAGAAAGAAGAGCAATGGCTGTAGCTGAGGAACAAGAAATGATTGCAAAAGCACAAGAAGCGAGAGCTAATGTAATTCAAGCAGAAGCACAAATTCCATTAGCAATGGCAGAAGCATTTAAAAGCGGAAATCTAGGGATAATGGATTACTATAAATTTAAAAATATTGAGGCTGACACTAAAATGAGAGACTCAATTTCAAAGCCAGGAAAAAAGGATAAAAAATAAAACACCATGAAAAAACTTCTTTTCATTATTAGCTTCTGGGTTTATATTATTTCAGTTAGCGGACAGTCAACCGATACTGTTACAACCGATAGTGGTTTAAAGTATTATATTGTTGAAAAAGGCGAAGGTGAAAAAATTGAAGAAGGAAAAGAAGTTAAATTACATGGAATAGGTACTTTAGAAAATGGAGAAATCTTTTGGGAAACCCGCGAAAGTAATTCTCCATTTTACTTTGTAACAGGAACCAATAGTGTGATAAAAGGTGTTGAAGAAGGAGTTAGCAAGATGTGTGTTGGTGACCGTTGGATTTTTATTCTTCCACCAGAAATAGCCTATGGTGAAAGGCAACGCGGACCAATTCCTCCAAACTCAACTTTGGTATTTGATTATGAGGTTTTGGATGTTTCCGATCCTAAAAAGTCAATTATTGATACCTTACAGATAACAATTGAAGAGGAGGGAATTGATAGAGCATTGGATTTATATTTGGAGCTTGAAAAAGAAAGGGATGTTTATAATTTTCGATCTGATCAGTTAAATGGGCTTGGTTACAAACTTATGAGTGAAAAGAAACCAGATATTGCTAAAGTTTTATTAGAGCTAAATGCTAAGATGCATCCGAAAGATTATAATGTGTGGGATAGTTTGGGAGAGATTTATATGACTTTAGGTGAAAACGAAAAAGCAATTGAAAGTTATGAAAAATCTTTGGAATTGTATTCAGGTAATACTAATGCAAAAGAAATGATTCAAAAGATAGAAGCAAAAGAATAAAAAAGCAAAAATCAATGTAAACTTTTTTAAGTTTCTTTTGGTAATCTAGATCAATTTTATACTTTTGCACAACTTATTGGAGAGGTGGGTGAGTGGCTGAAACCACCAGTTTGCTAAACTGGCGTACTGAGCAATCGGTACCGGGGGTTCGAATCCCCCTCTCTCCGCAATAAGTTAAAAACCAGTTTCGAAAGAGACTGGTTTTTTTATGCTCGTATTTATTGGTGGATGAGAACAGAAGGGAAGGAGGGTTCGTACGGCGAAACCCTCACGAGATAATGCAAAGCATTTCGAGTAATCCCCTCCCGAAAATCTAAAATATTTGAATTGTTTGATTTTCTTTTTAGCTATCCTTCTTGGGGATCATTGAAAATAATCCCAATCAATTATTCCTTTTATAGTTGCCCTACCGAGTGATCAACGAAGTTAATCCTAATTTCAATTTATAATAGCTTAATTCTTGATAATGAGTAAGCATAAAATAGCTTATTGGATTATTTTAAAAATATGATTAAAAAGTATCGTTTTTATTTTGAAAAGTGAAAAACTATTCATTTATTTGCATCCGCGATTACAAACGCATAACACAATTTCGGGGTGTAGCGTAGCCCGGTTATCGCGCCTGCTTTGGGAGCAGGAGGTCGCAGGTTCGAATCCTGCCACCCCGACAAAAAAAGCCTTGTACGAAAGTACAGGGCTTTTTTATTGAATCAACTCCCACATAGAATCATGTAAATAATCTTGCCATCTTTTTTATTATTCCATCCAATAAAAATCATACTTTCTTATTTTAGAAATCTATATATTTGAGTCAAAAATACTGAATATGGATTTTACTGAAGTTATAAGGAACTTTTTCCCAAATAAAAAAATTGCATCTTGTGTTCCTTTTGGAAATGGTCATATAAATTCAACATTCAAGCTTTCAATTGAAAATAATTCTCAAGAATATATTCTTCAAAAGATAAATACAAACGTTTTTAAAAATCCGTATCAAATTGTTCAAAATCATTTTAAGATTCAGAATCATATAAAAACTGATAATATTGAAATTCCTCATTTAATTGAATTAACAAAGAATCAATATTTATTTACTGATAATGAACAAAATGTTTGGCGTATGATGAATTTTATTAAAGATTCATATTCGGTTGAAATTGTTAGCGATGAAATTGAAGCATATCAGGCAGGTAAAGGATATGGCTGGTTTTTAAATGAATGTTCGGGTTTAAATCCAAGGAATTTTACAGAAGCAATACCAGATTTTCACAAGTTGTCATTTAGGATTAATCAACTTGACGAAGCCGTAAAACTTGATAAAGTTAGTAGGTGTAATTCTATTAAAAGTACAATTGATTTTTATAAAGAGAGAGAACAAACTTTATTGAAAATTGAAACACTAATAAACAAAAATGAAATCCCTGCAAGAATTGTACATAACGATACTAAAATAAACAACCTATTATTTAGAGATAAAGAAGCAATCGCGGTAATTGACTTAGATACAGTTGGTCCCGGTTCTGTGTTTTTTGATTATGGAGATGCACTGCGCACAATTTGTAACACAGCTGCAGAAGATGAAAAGGATTTGAATAAAGTTGATTTTAGCACAACTTCATTTGAAAAATTCACAGAAGGATATTTGAATCAAACAAAATCAATCTTAAATAATAAGGAAAAAGATTTTTTATATCTTGCTCCTGTTTATATGACATTTATAATCGGAATAAGATTTTTAACTGATTATTTAGACGGAGATAATTATTATAAAACCTCTTATTCAGAGCATAATTTAGTAAGGAGTTTAGTTCAGTTAAAAATGATTGAACAAATGGAGCAAAAAGTAGATTTGATGAAACAAATAATTACAAATAATTTATAATTCTCTTAATCTCAACATCATGAAAAATATTGTTTTAAAACTATTTTTATTGACCATAATCGGTGGTATTACTGCATGCAATTATCAAAGTGATAATTCAGAATTATTTCAGGCAAAGCAAGTTTTTGAAGAACCTGCTCGAGCAGAGAATCAAATGGATGTTATTGAATTAAAATGTGAGCCAATTGATACTGTTCGAATGGCAATTATTGGATTAGGAATGCGCGGATCAGGTGCTGTTTATCGTTATAATTTTATTGAAGGTGCTAAGATTGTTGCTCTTTGTGATGTAGTTCCAGAAAATGTTGCAAATGCACAAAAAACACTTCTTGAGGCAGGTAAACCCAAAGCCGATGAATATACCGACTCTTTAGGATGGAAAGCAATTTGTGAACGCGACGATATAGATTTAATTTATGTTTGCACACATTGGGATTTACATACTCCAATAGCTGTTTATGCAATGGAGCACGGAAAACATGTTGCAACAGAAGTACCAGCCGCCCTCACTATTGATGAGTGTTGGCAATTAGTTAATACTGCAGAAAAAACACAAAAGCATTGCATGCAGTTAGAGAATTGTAATTATGATTTTTTCGAAATGGCAACATTGAATATGGCCCAAAAAGGATTATTTGGTGAAGTAGTACATGGAGAAGGTGCATATATCCACGATTTACGTTGGTTGAATTTTGATGATACTACTGGCTATTGGAATATGTGGCGGTTAAAACACTTAGCAAAAGAAGATGGAAATACATATCCAACGCATGGTTTTGGACCTATTTGTCATATTATGAATATTCACCGTGGAGATAAAATGGAATACCTGGTTTCTGTTTCGAGTAATCAATTTGGTATGACAGCGTATGCCAAGGAAACTTTCGGCGAAGATTCTGAATATGCAAAAACAAATTATGCAAAAGGAGATATGAATACAACAATTGTTAAAACTCATAAGGGTAAAACAATAATGATTCAACACGATGTTACTAGTCCAAGACCATATAGCCGTATTCATATGGTAAGTGGAACTAAAGGATTTGCTCAAAAGTGGCCACGAAAAGGAATAGCCCTAGAGCCAAATGCTCACAGCTTTTTATCTGATGAGGATATGGAAGAAATGTTAAAAAAATATGAGCACCCAATTACAAAGGAAGTAGGTGAAAAAGCAAAAGAAGTTGGTGGACATGGAGGAATGGATTTTATAATGGATTATCGTTTAATTTATTGTTTGCGAAATGGTTTGCCTTTAGATCAGGATGTATATGATGCAGCTGAATGGTCCGCGATTATTGAATTGTCGCGAATTTCGGTAAAGAATCAGGGAATGCCTGTAAAAGTTCCTGATTTTACGCGTGGTGCTTGGCAAAAAAACAAAATAGTCACATATTATACAAAATAAATAAAGGCTGCCATTTTTGGCAGCCTTTATTCTTTAAATCATCTTTAAATTTCTCTCAAGAATTCTACATTATTTTTTTTGGAGTTGTAGTCTACAAACGTTAGGATTACTGATTTCACAAATAATTCATCTAAAAAAAGGGAGGATCGTATTTGTAATTAGCTTATTATTAATATGTGAAACCCTTTTTAAATTAAAAAAATAATATTAAATTCGATATCCATTTGAAAAAATACAAATAGAAGTTGAAAAGTAGAGTAAAGATCAAAAAGAATCGTAGGTATTTATTACATCCATTAATTGTGGGAATTGTACTAAGTGTAATTGCTATTTTTATACTTGTAATATATATCCCAAAATATTACACTGGTATTTCGGCAGAATCTGTACTTTTTAATAAGGGTGAAATATATTATTCCGATTTAAATAATGATGGAAATAGTGAAAAGATTAATTACTATCACTATGATAAAATATTTCAACCAACTATTTATTTGTATGACTCTGAAGATAAATTTAAGGCACTTTGGAATTTTAACGAATTACCTTTAAAGAATAGCAGAATATTTACTGATGATTATAATGATGATAGCATTAAAGAAATATTTGTCTTTACTGAAAAAAGCGACTCGCTATTTTTATACATATTAAATTCAGAAGACGATTCTAAGCATGTTGTTGAAAGGAATTTTATAACTGTGATTTCTGAAGCTAGTAATGATCTTACTGTAGAATCCTTAGGTTTATTTGAGAATGGGAAAAATAATGAAAAAGATTTTTATTTTACGGTTGATGCAGATTATCCTAACAAACCAATAAACTTATATGCATTTAATATATCGCAAAAAACTTTAAAACTATCACCCGATATAAATGCAAAAATAAAACAACCAGTTATTATTAGAGATATTAATAATGATGGAGAAAAAGAGGTGTTAATATCAAATCAATCTGTAAATGTAGCTGGAAACGGTAGCAAAGCGCAATTAGTGCTTCTAAATCATAATTTAAAATACTTATTTAATCCTGTTGGATTTCAGGGAACACAATCCCTAATAACTTCAGATATATTAAAAATAAATGGGGAAAATTATATTGCATCCCTAAATAGTGGTACAACAGCAGAAAATGTTTTTAATAATCTGATGTTGTTTGATCTTGCAGGAAAAAGAGTAAAAGAAGAGAGATTATCTGAGAAATTAAATTTAAAAGTAATTGAATATTCTTCTGATCAAGATAAATTAATTCTATTCTCAGGTAAAAAGCTTATTACATATAACACTGATTTAAAGAAAATAAAAAGTTTCTCGGTTAGTAGAAAAGAGAAAGTTAAATTTCTATGTAAAATAGATATTGCTGATGACGGTAAGCCTGAATATTTATTTAAGGGTAAGAGTAAGTTTATATTGATTAGTGAGGATCTCCATTTTAAATATTCATTAAATATTTCTGACGGAGAAACTATTATATTAAGTATTCTAGAAAGAAAAGAAAGTCCTAATCAGCTATCAATTCAAATCGACAATAAAACGTATTTAATTGATTATTACCGAAATGATGCATCTTTTTATAATGAAATTCTCTATATCTTAGTTTTTGTAATTATTACTTTTTTAACTTTTATTGTATTTAAGTTAATAAAACGAAGATCAACTATAATAGGAAAAGTTAAAGAAAATATTTACAAAGAGGTCGAAGACAATTTCGAAGATAAAATAAGCGGATTTAAAACCAAGATTGATGAAATAAAAGAAGATTTTCCAGGTAAGTCTTTTACAAAAGCTTTAGACGAAATTGAAGATGCTATTTCCGAAGTAATGCCTATAAAAAAGGAATCAGAAATTAAGATTGATATTAATAAAAGTCTTATAGACTTAAAGAAAAAGAATAAATCATTACATAGAATTAATTTTTCATTATTTCCTGAAAAAGCTTGGGAAGATACTCATTATGAAATTGAGAAAAGTATTATTGAATTTTGCGAAGAGTTATTTATAAAAATTACTGAAGACTCAAGGAAATTGAATGTTAATATACAATTGATTCATCATAAAGAATATGTGAATTTATTAATAGAAATTGAAAACTTTAATATAGACAAAACTACATTATTAAAAAATAAGGATTTATCAGTTATTTTAGAAAAGGTTAATGGGAAATACAGTATTGATACTTTTGCAGAATTTGGAACAATTATAAATATTGATATTCCAGTGAATTTGGTTTTTAATAAAGACAAAGGTAAAAATAAAGGAAAAATAAGAGTGATTATAGCCGAAGATCATGATGTATCTCTTTTCGGATTGATTTCACTATTTAAAACAAAGGAAGATATTGAAATAGTAGGAACAGCAAGAAATGGAATGGAAGTTCTTAAAAAGCTTGAAGCTGAAAATGTAGATATAATTATAACAGATATTTCTATGCCTGGAATGGATGGTATTGAACTATCCGAAAAACTTCAAAAAGACTACCCTGACATTAAAATAATTGTGTTTACCATGTATATGGAAAACTGGTTTGTTGAGCAATTATTGAATTTTGGAGCAAAAGGTTTTGTATCAAAAAATTCAAAAATAATCGAATTAGTTGGCGCAGTAAGAAATGTTTATGAGGGAAATAACTATTATTGCCCCCAATTCAAATCAAAATTCGGTTTTAAAAACAAAGAAAACGGAAAAGGAAACCAACTTGATTCATTAACCAAAAACGAATTACTAATTATTAAATTTTATGCTGAAAATCTGAAGAAAGATCAAATTGCAAAAAAAATGGATCTTAATAAAGAAATTATGGATGCATTTATTGCTAATATATTACTAAAATTAAATGCAGGCGACGAAGAAGAAATTATCAGAATCGCCAAAAAACAAAAGTTTATCTCAGATTAATATACGAAATGTTATTTCTTTACCTGTTTTGATATAAATTTGTTGGCAAATTGGGCGTATATCTATGAAAGAAATTGAAGCTGTCGAAAAGCTCATCAAAAATAAAGAATACAAAAAGGCTATAGAGCTATTAAGTTCTCTGATTGAAACAGATAAAGAGAATAGCAAATGGCTTAAAATGAGAGGCGATATTTATTATCTTCATCAGGAGTATACAAATGCATTAAACGATTTCTCAAAGGTTTTAAAAACCGATCAAGAAAGCAAAAACATTGCTGCAAAAATTGAAATGATAAAAGAAATTCTTAAATTTCAGGCATTGGATATATACGGATCAACAAATATGAACCTAGATCCTTGGTTAGACTATTAAAATTATGCAACTAAATTATTATTCTTCTCATATTGATCGAAGTTACTCAGGACGCATATTTCTTTTTGTAAAAAGGAATATTTGGCTTTTTCTAATTGACATAATAGTAATTTTATTTTTTGCTCTTCCTCCTTATTCATGGGCAGAAACACAGCTAATTCTTGTGCTTATTTTTTTATTAATTGTTAGAGATATATTTCTTTTAAATCGAAGTATATTACATCTTGGTAAATTTGAAGCAAAAGGAAATGATATAATAATTGGAATATTAAATAAAAGTAAAATATCAAAAGAAATTACAGAGTGGTTGCCCGATATTGATCTAGAAATAAAAAGCTGGATGGGATTTCCTGTAATGTATGTTCTTAAAGAGAATGAAGTTATTTTTAAACAGTATTCCTATGGAAGTTGGACAGGAAAAAAAATGAGAGAATTTGTAGATTCTTTTTATGATTATAAAAAGGAACAAAATCTTTGGAAAATATATAAAGGAGAGGGTTAAACTTCACGCTTAATGACTTACAATTCATCTTTTCTTGATTCGCTTAATTCAATTGATAAAAGTTGGAATGATTTTTTAACTTCAGAAATCATTCAGGATATAAAATCTATTGAAAATTCAATACATGAAACTGATAAAGATTTTACACCGATAGCCCCATTCGTTTTAAGATTCCTGGAAAGATCACTTTTAAATGTAAAAGTATTAATCTTAGGTCAAGATCCATATCCTCAAAAAGGCGTTGCTACAGGTAGGGCTTTTGAAGTTGGGACATTGAAATCTTGGAACGAAAAGTTCAGTAATATATCATTAAAAAATATTATTAGAGCTATCTATTATTCAAACAAAAACTCATATCTAAAATACAGTGAAATAAAGCCTAAAATAGGGGCAGAGTTCCCTCTGGACCCACCATATGAATTGTTTGTAAATTGGGAGAAACAAGGCGTTTTACTTCTAAATACCTCTTTTACTTGTGAAACTGGAAATTCGAATAGCCATGAAAAGTTATGGAAAAGTTTCACAATTAAACTTCTGGAATATATTGCTTCTTATAATTCACAAATCATTTGGTTTTTGTGGGGTAATAATGCAAAATTTATTGTGGAGGATATTAATATTAAATATAAAATTGAATCAATGCATCCAATGATGTGTTACGATAAGCCAGGTAGAGGAGATGATTTTCTTTTTGGAAAAATAAATCCTTTCCTCGAAACCAAAAATTTGATTAATTGGTTAGGGTAATTTATCGGCTAAATAGCTTTCGATACATTTATCATACAATTCCGAAATTTTTTCTAAAGTTTCATTATGAGTGTTAAAAACTACAGAATCAATACTTATTATTGGAAGTACTTTTAAAGATGTACCTGTTATAAATGCAGAATCCATTTCATAAATTTCAGAAATATGAATCTTTTTCTCAATAAGTTTAATTTTTTCTGATTTACATAATTTCAATATATTCAGTCTTGTTATTCCTTGCAATACATCCTTTTCCGGCGGTGTTATTATTTTATTTCCTTTAATAAAGAATATATTGGATCTGCTTCCTTCAGTGATAAAACCATTATTGTCATTTAAAATGACCTCAAAAAGTTTCTTCTCGGCAATTGTATCATTAGCAATAATTCTTGCTTCAGAATTAAGAATTTTTGCTTTTGGCTTATCTCTTAGTGCATTGCAAAGTCCAGTTTTAACTCCATCTATATATTCTTCAGCTGTTGGGAAATAATGAGGTGTAAAGTAAATTAGTAAATTTTTTTCTTGAAGTTTAGTTTCAGTATTAAAATGGATAATTATTTTAATCTTACCCTTAAGAATTTTGTTTTTATTAATTAGTTCAATAATTAATGTCTCAAAATCGCAATAACTTTCATTAATTGAGAGATTAATAGTTTCAGCAGATCGGAATAACCTGTCAAGGTGATTTTCAAGAAAGAGAGGTATACCTTTCTCTATTCTAATTACCTCATAAACCGAAATCCCAGTTTTAATAAATGAATCATTAAAAGAATCAACTTCTTTAATTTTAAAGTTGTGTAAATAAAAACTTCCCGAACACTCCATTGCTAATTTTTTATAAGATAAAAGTAATAAATTATGCAATATTTCCGTATTGAATAAGGAGTTTAAATAATAAAGATGTTTTACAATATGTAAATGTACGGAATTGAACACTCATCGTACATTTACGGGCAAAACATTTAATAGTTTATTTACGAAAAAACTCGACAAAGCACAGAAATAGAGTATTATATCGGTTTTGGTATAATACTTGTAAATTTGGGAAATATACTCATAAATCGAACTAAATAATGATTGAAGTTAAAGGATTGCATAAATCGTATGTAACCGGAAATAATAAATTACATGTATTAAAAGGTCTTGACCTTGTAATAGAACAAGGAGAACTAGTTTCAGTTATGGGATCTTCAGGTTCCGGCAAATCAACATTATTAAATGTCTTAGGTATTCTCGATTCATATGACAATGGGAATTATAAGTTGAACAATACTCTAATGAGTAATTTGTCAGAGAAGAAAGCTGCTTATTTTAGAAATAATATGATCGGATTTGTTTTTCAATCATTCAATTTAATTTCCTTTAAGAACGCAATGGAGAATGTAGCACTTCCATTGTATTATCAAGGAGTTGGGCGAAAAAAGAGAAACAAAATTGCACTCGACTATCTAGATAAAATGGGAATTAAAGATTGGGCTGAACATATGCCAAATGAACTTTCTGGAGGACAGAAACAGAGAGTTGCAATAGCACGAGCAATGATCAGTAATCCAAAGGTTATATTAGCAGATGAACCTACAGGAGCTCTAGATTCAGCAACATCATTAGAGGTAATGGATTTATTTCGTGAAATAAATAAATCAGGTATTACAATTATTATTGTTACTCACGAACATGATATTTCAGAAAAGACAAATAGAATTATTCATCTGAAAGACGGTATTATTGAGTCTGATTTAATCTTAAAAAATTAGAACATGTTTGATCTCGATAAATGGCATGAAATATTTTCTACTATTAAAAAGAATAGGCTTCGTACTATTCTTACTGGCTTTAGTGTAGCTTGGGGAATTTTTATGCTTATTATTTTACTGGGATCTGGTCGCGGATTAGAAAATGGCGTACGAAATCAGTTTAAAGGATCTGTAAATAATGGAATCTGGATAAGCGCAGGCCGCACAACAATGCCATATAAAGGTTATAAACCCGGTCGCGACATTAAATTTTCAAATGAAGATTACGAAAGAGTTAAAGCAACAATAGATGGGATTGATGTAATATCAGCCCGATCATGGATAAATATTAATAACACAATTTCATACAAAAACGAATATGGTAATTTTACTATTAGTCCTTGTCATCCTGGTTACGCGATTATTAAAAATGTAAAACTTGAAGAAGGTCGTTTTATAAACGACATGGATCTTGAGAAATACAGGAAAGTAGTTGCAATAAGCACAATTGTGCGGGATGCTCTGTTTAAAAACGGAGAAAAAAAGAAAGCCGTTGGTAAATATGTTAAAATCAGCGGAGTACCATTTAAAGTCGTTGGGGTTTTCTCCGACGAAGGCCCTGAAGATGAACAGCGTAGAGTCTATATTCCTATTTATACGGCTCAACGTGTATTCTTTGGAAGTAATGAGATTAACCAGATTTCATTAACAACAGGAGATAAAAACATCGAAGAGGTTGATGAAATGGTAAGGCAAATTAGAAAGCAGTTTTCTGCTATTCATAAATTCGATGTAGAAGATCAGAGAGCAATTAGTGTGTGGAATAAAGCAGAAGATTATAAAAGAACAATGGATCTTTTTGCTGGAATACGCTTGTTTGTTTGGATTGTTGGAATAGGAACAATTATAGCTGGAATTGTTGGTGTAAGCAATATTATGATTATTGTAGTTAAAGAAAGAACAAAGGAAATTGGAATCAGAAAAGCAATTGGTGCCACTCCTTATTCAATTGTAAGTACAATTATTGCTGAATCGATCTTGATTACCTCTTTTGCTGGTTATTTTGGATTAATTCTTGGTGTTGGATTACTTGAGCTAATCTCTAAAGCATTACCTCCAATTGAGTTTTTTGTTAATCCTGAAGCCGATTTAAGAGTTGCAATAAGTGCAACAATATTGTTAATTGCATCGGGTACATTTGCAGGTTTTTTCCCGGCAGTAAAGGCTGCAGGAATAAAACCGGTTGAAGCATTACGAGATGAATAATAATTGAAAAAATATCTGTAGATATGTTCGATACCGATAAGTGGCAAGAAATATTTTATTCCTTAAAACAGAATAAACTTCGCAGTTTTTTAACAGCGTTTGGTGTATTCTGGGGAATTTTTATGTTAATTGTTATGCTTGGTTCTGGAAATGGTCTTCAGAATGGTGTAACACAAGGTTTTGGCGATTTTGCTACAAATAGTGTATTTATATGGACCCAACGAACAACGGTAGAATATAAAGGATTCCCCAAAGGAAGATTTTTCAATTATGATAATGCTGATATTATAGCAATACAAAAGAATATTAAAAATATCAGGTATCTAGCACCTAGATTAAGAGCTGGTGGATTTGGAGGAGGAGATAATGTAGTTCGTGGTTTAAATTCTGGTGCATTTCAGATTACTGGCGATTTTCCTGCTATGAATTTAATAGATCCAGTAAATATTGTAGAAGGGAGATTTATTAATGATATAGATATTGAGCAAAAAAGAAAGATTGTAGTAATTGGTACAAGAGTTAAAGAAGCCTTATTTGAGCCTGATGAAGACCCAATGGGTAAATATATTCGTATACAGGGTGTATATTTTAAAGTAGCTGGAGTATATTCTTCAAAGAAATCTGGTGAACAAGGTGATCGTGAGAATCAAGGAATTTATATGCCTTTTACAACATTACAAAAAACATATAATTACGGAGATATTGTAGGAGTTTTCGCTATAACAGCTTTCGATAATGTTTCAGTTTCTTCAGTTGAAGAGGAAACAATTAAATTACTAAAACAAAGACATATAATTGCACCTGAAGATGATCAAGCTATTGGTCATTTTAATGTAGAAAAAGAATTTAAACAGATGAAAGGAGTTTTTATGGGCATCGACGGACTTATTTGGCTAGTTGGTATCGGAACTCTTTTAGCAGGAGTTATTGGTGTTAGTAATATTATGCTTGTAATAGTAAAAGAAAGAACAAAAGAAATAGGTATTCAAAGAGCAATTGGAGCTACTCCTTTTAAAATTATGAGTCAAATTATTACCGAATCAGTTTTTATTACTGCTTTCGCAGGATATATTGGTTTGGTTATAGGTGTCGGTATAATTGAATTAGTAAATTTTGCTTTAATTCAATCTGGTACTGATTCTAATATGTTCAGGAATCCCGAAGTAAATTTTCAGGTTGCTGTAACAGCATTATTAATCTTGATTATTTCTGGCGCAATTGCAGGATTTATTCCTGCAAAAAGGGCAGTAAGTATAAAACCGATTGATGCATTAAGAACTGAATAAATTGTAAAATAAATATAAGATGAAAAAAATATTAAAATTTGCTCTGATAATTATTATAATAGGAATATTCGGCTGGACCATATATTTCTTATATCAAAAATCAAAACCTGATCCAGTAGTATTTGAAACCAAAACTGCTGAGATTACAAATATTATAAAGAAAACAGTTGCTACAGGTTCCGTTGTTCCTCGCAAAGAAATTGAGATTAAACCTCAAGTTTCTGGAATTGTTGAAGCTGTTTATATTGAACCTGGTACTGTAGTAAAGAATGGTGACTTAATCGCAAAAGTTAGGATTATACCTAATATGATCAATTTAAATAATGCCGAAGCTAGACTTGATCAGGCAAAAATTGATTTTGAAGATGCTGAATTAATTTACAATAGACAGAAAAAAATATTCGACGAAGGTGTAATTCCTGCCGCGGAGTTTCAACAATATGGAATTGCACTAAATAGGGCGAAATCAGAATTAAATTCTGCTGAAAATAATTTACAACTAATTAGAGAAGGTGTTACAAAGGATTCTGAAAATACAACTAACACTTTGATACGTTCTACAATCGAAGGAATGGTATTAGATGTTCCTGTTGAGGAAGGAAATTCTGTTATTGAAAGTAATACTTTTAATGCAGGAACAACGATTGCAATTGTTGCCGACATGGGGGAAATGGTATTTGAAGGTAAAGTTGATGAAACCGAAGTTGGTAAAATCAAAACAGGTATGAACCTTTTACTTACAATTGGAGCGATAGAGGAAACAAAGTTCAATGCTTATCTTGAATATATATCACCAAAAGGAGTTGAAGAAAATGGTGCAATTCAGTTTGAAATTAAAGCGGCAGTAGAGTTACAGAATGAATACTTTGTAAGAGCAGGTTATAGCGCAAACGCCGATATAGTTTTGGCTCGTGAAGATAGTGTTCTTGCTATTAAGGAAAGCTTGTTGATCTTTGAAAATGACTCTGTATTTGTTGAAATAGAAACAGCACCACAGATTTATGAGAAAAGACTTGTTGAAGTTGGTCTTTCAGATGGAATTAGTATAGAAGTGGTTTCTGGTGTAACAAAAGAAGAAAAAATTAAAGTTCCTAAATAGGGTTTAGATTAGGATTATTATTGTTAGATGTGCCCGGAATAATTATTCCGGGTTTTTTTTACACTTCTTATTAATAATATTGCATTTAAATGTTTTTTGAAGAATAGTATAGTTATTTCATTAAATATTCAATCCATATTAGTTCTTCACAAATATGAAAATTTGAATAATAAACGTGATTAAACCCTTTTATGAAAAATGAATCCAAACAGAATTAAAACCTAAATTTTGAACTTTATCAAATATTATTACATTTGTTAAGCTTTGAAAAAACGAAATAAAAAATAGACAATATGCAACAAGTTAACGATTTCTTTCAGAACCTGCACAGTATATTAGGAGGTCATCCGTGGTTCGTATTCTTTTTAATTGGTACAGGATTTTTCTTTACCCTTTATTTAAAATTCCCGCAGTTAAGATATTTTAAACATGCAATAAAAATTGTAAAAGGGAAATTTGATAAAAAAGAAGACAAAGGAGATACTTCTCACTTTCAGGCATTAACAACAGCCTTGTCGGGAACTGTAGGAACAGGAAATATTGCTGGTGTTGCATTTGCAATTTTCATGGGTGGTCCTGCTGCTTTATTTTGGATGTTGGTAACTGCTTTTTTTGGGATGTGTACCAAGTTTGTGGAGGTTACATTATCTCATAAATATAGAGATTTTGATGAAAAGGGAATGGTTGCTGGTGGTCCAATGTATTACATGAAGAAAAGACTAAATCTAAATTTAAAAAACGGAAAAGTTATTAAAACTGGTAAATGGTTAGGAATCTTTTTCGCTGCAGCTACAATTTTATCTTCTTTCGGATCAGGAAGCATGCCTCAGATAAACAGTATTACCGACTCTATTTTGGCAACTTTTGGTATTGATCGTATAATTACCGGAGCAGTATTAGCTGTTTTATTAGGATTTGTAATTATAGGAGGAATAAAAAGAATTGCAAAAGTAACTGAACGTCTTGTACCAGGGATGGCACTTATATATTTAATTGGAGCTTTTGCTGTAATTATTACTAACTATGAGAATATTATTCCATCTTTTGGAGCAATCTTTTCTAACATATTCTCAGGACAAGCTGCTGTAGGAGGATTTTTAGGGGCGAGCTTTGCATTTATGTTTAATCAGGGTGTAAATCGTGGATTGTTTTCTAATGAAGCAGGACAGGGTTCTGCACCTATTGCTCACGCTGCAGCAAAAGCACACGAACCAGTATCTGAAGGATTAGTTGCTATCTTAGAACCATTTATTGATACAATTATAATATGTACAATAACAGGTTTGGTTCTCTTATCTTCAGGTGTATGGAATGAAAAATTCGATAATCAATTCTCAAATACAGATGTAATTGTTTTTGCTGATACATATAATGGTGATATTGAACAAGACCAAAAAGCTTTATCAAACCATTTGCTAAATGAGAATCCATTACCATTATTTAGTGGAGAACTTGAAATAGTTGAAGGCGAAATCCAAAATGAATTAACAATTATTCATGCACGTTCGATCGCTGAGAATATAAAAGTTTACCAAGAAGATGAACTATATAGTGGAGCTGTAGTTGTTGAAGACGGAAAAATTAATAATGGAGGGCAGGATGTTATTCTTCAAGGTGAGTCGCTAATTCATAGTGCTCCTTTAACTGCTAAGGCATTTACAAGAAGCTTCTTTGGTGAGTGGGGTAAATACATTGTTTCGATAGGATTGTTACTATTTGCTTTCTCCACAGCTATATCATGGTCATATTATGGCGACAGATCTGTTACATTTTTGTTTGGAGCCAAATATGTTGTTTATTATAGATTGCTTTATGTTGTAGGATTTTTCTTCGCAGGATTTACCGATACAACAATAATATGGAACTTATCATTATTAACGGTTGTATTTATGGCTATTCCTAATTTATTTGGGATATTGTTATTACACAGAGAAGTTCGAACTACTATAAAAGATTATTGGGTTCGATTTAAAGTTGAAAATCCAGATGTAAAAATTCCTGAAAAAGTATAATAATTTAGGATAGATCTAGTGTTATACTTATAAGAATTTACAGGTATTTCTGCCACTTATCTCTAATTTAAGATTTTAGATATTTGCTGTTAGTTGTTAATATTGCTAATAGCAAATAGCTAATTGCTAAAGGCACAATTTAATGTGCAAAACAGCTAATTTTTTTTTCTTGTTTTAATGATTTGATAAAGTGAAGGTCATTCTGGTTTAAACCCAAAAACCATAATATCATCAATCTGTTCATGTTTTCTTCCCATCCAGATTTTTAGATTCAGTTCAAGTAGGTCTTTTTGAATTTCAAGCGGTTTTTTGTGAATTTCAAGTAAAAAGTGTTTGAATCGGCGTGAGCGGTATTTTTTACCTTCATCACCACCGAATTGATCAGTAAAACCATCTGAAAATAAATAGAAAACATCTCCGAGTTCAAATTCTATTTCATTATTCTGAAAAGGTATTTCAATTGGTGTTATTCCTATCGGATTTCGGGTTGGTTTATATTCGATTAGCTTATTATCTCTAATTAAATATAAAGGAGTATTAGCTCCTGAGTATTCTAATATTTTTTTCTTATAATCAATTACACAAAAAGCAATATCCATTCCGCTATTGTTTGAATAATCTCCTTCTGTTTGATTCAGACTTTCCTTTAAATCGTAACGTAGAACTTCTAATGCTTGATTTGCCCTTTTTATTTCCTTTCTTCTTACAATTTCATTTAATAATGAAATTCCGAGGACACTCATAAAAGCACCGGGAACACCATGTCCTGTGCAGTCAGCGGCAGCAATAAGTGTTAAATCATTAACTTTTTTAATCCAGTAAAAATCTCCGCTTACAATATCTTTAGGTTTATAAAATATGAAATGTTTTGGAAGAATCCTTTTTATAATTTTTAAATCCGGAAGAAGCCCATTTTGTAAACTCTTAGCATATTGAATGCTGTCTGTAATTTGCTTCTTTTGAAATACAAGTTCGTTTTTTTGCTGAATTGAAATAGATTTTTCTTCGCGGTAACTTTTTACTAATATGGACACAACAAAATAAATCAGCACAAAAGAAAATAAGAATGTTATTGCAACATCATAAAATTTAATTAACTCACTTTCATATGGTGTTACTAAATTTGCGAATTTTTTTTCAAGTACAAAAAGAAGAATAAGATTTAATAAAAAAAAAGAAATAACAATTATTCTAGTACGACCTTCAGTTATTATCACAAAAATTACTAGTCCCACTAAATAAACAAATACTACAGGACCTTCAGAGCCTGCATTAAAAAACCAAACTGTTGATAATACAATTAACGAATATATTATAAAAGGTGTTATTAATGGCTTATAAGCTCTTTTTTTTCTGGATAAATAATAGAAGCTGAATAATATTACTGTAGAAAACAGAGTAAATAGTGTGAGTTTAATATCGAGGTGTAAAGCAATATTGGTAATACTTGCAAAACACGCAGCTAGAGCAGAAAAAAGACTTACAGAATTAAAAAACCTATGCTCGAGACTAAATTCATTTCTATTTCCGAAAAGTAAATCTGTATAACTATATTGTATTTTATCTTCAGAATCTGATATGTCCTGTGTCATTATTCTTCTTATAATAAATAATGCTGGATTGGATTTAGAGTGTTAAATAGTTTTATTCCAGCAATGGAACAGCTAATTTAAATAAATAATATTAATAATCAAACCAGAAAGTAATGATATATTGGCTTATAACGTTTTATTGAGCTTAAAATTTACTTGCTTAAAAAAGATATTATTTTTTTTCTAAGAGAACAATATTTTCTACGTGATAAGTATGTGGAAACATATCAACAGGTTGAACTTTTGTTACTTTATACTTTCTGTCAAATTGCTCAATATCTCTCGCTTGTGTTGCAGGATTGCAACTAACATAAACAATCTTTTCAGGATTTGCCTTTATTATTGTTTCAACAACATCGGGGTGCATTCCTGCTCGGGGTGGATCAGTAATAATTACATCCGGAGAACCATTTTCTTCAAAGAAATCTTCATTTAGAATTGCTTTCATATCACCAGCATAAAAACTCGTGTTTTTAATGCTATTGATTTCAGAGTTTAATTTTGCATCTTCAATTGCATCAGGCACATATTCAATACCCACAACCTTTCTAGCTTCTTTAGCTACAAAATTTGCTATAGTACCAGTTCCGGTGTATAAATCGTAAACTGTCTCATTTCCAGTTAGTCCAGCAAATTCTCTTGTCTTGGAATAAAGTTTATATGCTTGTTCAGAATTAGTCTGATAAAATGATTTTGGTCCAATCCTAAATTTAAGGTCCTCCATTTGTTCATAAATATGATTATTCCCCTTAAAAAGAAGAACTTCCTGATCGGTAATTGAATCGTTTGCTTTAGAATTTACAATATACATTAAAGAGCTTATTTCAGGAAAAATCTCAGAAAGGTGATTTAGTAAGGCCTCAATTTTAGTTTTATCATTTTTATAAAACACAACAATAGTCATTAATTCACCTGTTGTTGAAGTTCTTATTATAAGATTTCTTAATAATCCTTCTTGTTTTCTTAAATCAAAATAAGAATAATTGTTTTCGTCGGCATATTTTTTTACTTCCAGTCGAATAGCATTTGAAGGGTCTTTTTGTAAATGACATTTGTTAATATTTACAACTTTATCCCATATTCGTGGAACATGAAAACCTAATGCGTCATTTTGCTGTAAAGTTTCCGATGTGTTTATTTCTTCTTTTGTAAGCCATCGTTTGTTTGAGAATGTATATTCTAGTTTATTTCTGTAAAAGGTTGTATTGTCAGATGGTAATATATAGTCTATTTCAGGTAGTTCAACTTTTGCTATTCTTTGAAGATTATCTATAACCTGTTGGTGTTTATATTTAAGCTGTTCGGTATAAGGAAGATTTTGCCACTTACAACCACCACAAACACCAAAGTGCTCGCAAACTGGTTCAGTTCTAATATCCGAGTATTTATGGAATTTAACTGGAACAGCTTCCAAATAACTTTTTCTTTTCTTTGTTACCTGAATATCTACAATATCACCAGGAACTGTTTGGGTAATAAATATTACTTTGTTATCAATTTTTGCAATTGCTTTTCCTTCGGCAGCAACGTTTGTAATTTCCACATTTTCAATAAGTGGTAATGGTTTTTTATTTCTTCCCACAGCAAATTATTTTAATTTTTGCAAAGATATAATTAAAGTTTAATGGTTTCAGGTAAAACAGTAAAATTGTAACTCAATAAGATAGTTTTGTTTTTGTATATGAGAGAATTTGCCAATTAACTTTATAATCATATAATAACAGAGATTAAAAACTAAAAAATAATCCCAAGAAACTTAAAAATAAATTGGTTTGAGGAATTTTGTATTGTGTTTTGATACTTATTTGAAATTTATAATTTGGAATTTGAAATTTCATTTTTATTATACTTAATAAATTTTATTTACCTCTAGAATTAACAAGTAAAAATGAAGGCTATTTATCTTATAATTTTATCTTTGCGGGAAATTATAATTTCATTATATGATTTCTGTTGATCAATTAACAATTGAATTTGGAGGATTTCTTTTATTTAACGATGTATCTTTTGTAATAAACCCAAAAGATCGCATTGGTCTTGTTGGTAAAAATGGAGCAGGGAAATCAACTTTATTAAAAGTTTTTATGGGTATTCAACCTGCTACTAAAGGAGTCGTAACTATTCCTTCAAATATTAGTTTGGGTTATTTGCCACAAAATATGATCTGTGCAGATTCTAAGACTGTTTTTAATGAAGCCCGCGAAGCTTTTTCTGAAGTATTAAGTCTAGATGAAAAAATAAAAGAAATAAATATTCAACTGGCATCTCGCACAGATTATGAATCTGAAGAATATCTAAAATTAATACACGATTTAACAGAAGCAAGCGACAGATATCATATTCTTGGCGGCGGATCAGTTGAAGCTGAAATTGAACAAACTTTGTTAGGCTTAGGATTCAAAACAAGCGATTTTGAAAGACAAACATCTGAGTTTAGTGGTGGCTGGAGAATGAGAATAGAATTGGCAAAAATTCTGCTTCAGAAACCAACTGTATTATTACTCGATGAGCCTACAAACCATTTGGATATTGAAGCTATTCAGTGGTTTGAAGATTTTCTAAAAGATTATCCTGGAGCAGTGGTCTTAATCTCACATGATAGAGCATTTCTGGATAATATCACAAAACGAACAGTAGAGATTTCTTTGGGTAAAATCAATGATTATAATGTTCCATATTCCAAATATGTTGTACTCAGAAAAGAAAGAAGAGAACAGCAAGCTGCTGCATACAGAAATCAGCAAAAGCAGATTGAGGAAACAGAAGATTTTATTGAGCGATTCAGATACAAAGCAACAAAAGCAGTGCAAGTTCAGTCGAGAATAAAATCGCTTGAAAGATTAGATCGACTGGAGATTGAAGAAGAAGATAAAGCATCGATGAATATAAAATTCCCTCCTGCACCTCGAGCTGGGGATTTGGTTGTTAAAACAAGCAGTATAACCAAGAATTATGGAGATCTTACTGTTTTTAAAGATATTGATCTTACTGTAGTCAGAGGTGAAAAAATTGCATTTGTTGGTCGTAATGGGGAAGGAAAAACCACGCTTTCGAGAATTATTGTTGGTGATTTGGATTATTCTGGTGAGTTAAAAATTGGTCACAATGTTTCAGTCGGATATTTTGCACAGAATCAGGATGAACTTTTAGATGAGAAAAAAACGGTTTTTCAGACAATTGACGATATTGCAGTAGGTGATGTAAGACTTAAAATAAGAGATATTCTTGGAGCATTTTTATTTAGTGGGGAAGATATTGACAAAAAGGTTAAGGTATTATCGGGAGGAGAACGATCCAGACTGGCAATGGCAAAACTACTTTTAAAACCATATAATTTACTTGTTCTTGATGAGCCTACAAATCACCTTGATATGCGCTCAAAAGATATTCTTAAAAAGGCTTTAAAAGCATTTGAAGGTACTTTATTAATTGTATCGCACGACCGGGAATTCTTAGATGATTTGGTTGAAAAAGTATACGAATTCAGAGATAAAAATATAAGAGAGCATATTGGCGGTATTTATAATTTCTTAAGAAAACGAAAGCTTGAGAATTTAAAAGAACTTGAAAAGAAAGAGAAACTTTCTTTAGCGAAGAAAACAAATGCTGTTTCTGAAAACAAACAAAGTTATCTTGAGCGAAAAGAGTTTGTTAAAAAGGTAAGAAAAGCACAGAATTTAGTATCTGAAAGTGAAACGCGTATTGAAAAATTAGAACTTGAAATTAATGATCTCAGCGAAGTTTTATCTGATCCCGATAAAATGGAAGACAGTTTATTTATTAAGTATGATGACTTTAAAAATGAACTTGATACTGAAATGAAAAAATGGGAAGACCTCACAGAAAAATTGGATGAATTGAAACAACAGAGAAATTGAGTATCTTTATATTCAGTTAGATTATTATTTATGTTAGTCAAATACAAATATTTATTTCTTTTAGTTTTTATTCTTTTAATTGGGAGTTGCAAGATTTTTGAAAAAAGAACTGTGCCACGAAATCTTCAAAGAATCTATAATCCGGCAAGTACTTCAATACATCCTGAAACAGCAGTTTATAATATATCAGATTCAAGCTCTTTGATTGTTGAGAAAGTTTATGCAAAGGAATTGCTATACAATAAAGCAAACAATGAAAATAAATTGTTAGCAAGGGTTTTAATAAAATATAATTTATATGATCTCGATAATAAACAAGAACTTATTGATAGCTTAACGACTACATATAAGATTGAAAAGAATTCTGAGAAACTCTTTTATACATTTGAAATTCCGGTGAATGCTGTTAAAGGGAAAGATTATTTATTGGAGATAATTAATATAGATCAGAATAGAGACAGCAGGCAATTTACATTTTATAGAATTTCTAGAAGTAAGGAAATAAATTCGCAAGACTTTATAATTTTTAATGTAAATAATCAGGATTATTTAACGAATCATTTT
>Ga0209692_10000629_pt1 | contig 72735 bp, 68 predicted proteins | sample tdDd472_FD_187129 | JGI IMG/M metagenome (GOLD analysis project Ga0209692, IMG submission 187129) | Marine sediment microbial communities from the Atlantic coast under amendment with organic carbon and nitrate - tdDd47.2 (SPAdes)... | ecosystem: Environmental > Aquatic > Marine > Coastal >... | reverse complement strand
GGCGGTTCATTTTTTGTTTGGCGACAAAAAAGGAACCAAAAAAACGCCTTTTATCGGGAACCGCCGCCCTATGGTTCGTCGGCTAGAATCTGATCCAAGCTGGCAGCTTTCGGTTTCGCGTTCTTTCGCTTCGCTTCAGTGCGAAACCGAACGAGACGCTGCTGGTCGCTTGGTCAGCTTCTACGCCGCTTGAACCGAGGGCTGGGGTGGGCGATTTGTTTGGAAATGAAAAAGGCAAGTGCGAACGCGAAGAGGTGCGTTTGAATGATCTATAAAAAAGCGGCACACGCAATTAAGCGTGTGCCGCTTTTAATTATCAAACTTTCGCCGAAGGCGAGCCGGGATTCTTAAGGCCCTCGGCCTTAAGCCGCCGGAGGCAAAATCACCCGACAAATCCGCGAAGCGGCTTCAAGTCCTGATTTCCCTTATCCCGCCACAAGTTCCTTGATCTTGGCGATGGCGTTGGGGATGCCTGCGGCATTGGAGCCGCCAGCGCGTGCGAGGTCCGGACGACCGCCGCCTCCGCCGCCGACTTCGCCAGCCACGGGCTTGATGAGATCACCGGCCTTGAAGCGGTCGTGCAGATCCTTGGTGACGGCCAGTGCGACGGAGACCTTGCCTTCGTCGTGACCTGCCACGAGGCAGATGATGCCGGAATCGATTTTGGAGCGCAGGGCGTCCATCTGTTCGAGCATCACACCCATGTTCGGGGCTTCGAGTTCGACGGCAAGCACTTTGACGCCGTTGATCTCTTCGATCTCGGACATCATGTCGCGGCCTGCGCCGGAAGCGAGCTTGGCCTGAAGCGATTTCATTTCCTTTGCCATGTCCTTGACCTGCTGCTGGAGGTCCTTGACCTTCTTTGACAGCTCTTCGGGACGCGCCTTGAGCATGGCTCCGGCTTCGGCAACAGCTGCACGGCGTTCGTTCAGGTAGGCGATGGCGTTGCCGCCGGTAGCGGCTTCGATGCGGCGGATGCCCGCAGCCACGCCGGATTCGCTCGTGATGACGAAACCGCCCGCGATGCCGGTGTTGTCGAGATGTGTGCCGCCGCAGAATTCCATGGATACGCCCGGTACTTCGATGATGGATACGGTGTCGCCGTATTTTTCGCCGAACAGGGCGGTTGCACCCTTGGCCTGAGCGTCTTCAATGGACATGACGCTGCGATCAACCGGAATGGCGTCGAGCACGTTCTGGTTGACGATGGCCTCGACCTCGGCGATTTCGTCCTGCGACAATCCCTTGATGTGGGTGAAGTCGAAACGGAGACGGTCCGGGCCGACGAGGGAGCCTGCCTGCTTGGCATGGTCGCCGAGCACTTTCTGGAGTGCAGCGTGCAGCAGGTGGGTCACGGTGTGGTTGCGCATGGTGGCGAGCCGCTGTGAGCGGTCCACGTTCAGGAACACCGGGTCGCCGGTCTTGAGTTCGCCTTCGACAACGGTGATCTTGTGGGCGGTGAGATTCTTGGAAGGCTTGACCGTGTCGGAGACTTCGGCCTTGCCTGCGGATGCGGCGATTTCACCGGTGTCGCCCACCTGACCGCCGGACTCGCCGTAGAACGGGGTGACCCCGGCCACGAGCCATCCTGTCGCGCCTTCGGGCAGGGAACTGACAACACTGCCGTCCATGTTCATGAGGTAGGCGATTTCGGACTGGTCGGCCATGGTTTCATAGCCGGAGAATTCGCTGGTGACGTCCTGCTCAAGCAGCGTCTGGAAAATGGAAGCCACGTCCTTTTCGCCGGAGCCTTTCCAGGCGGCCTTGGAGCGGTCCTTCTGTTCCTGCATGAGCTTGTCGAAAGACGGTTCATCCACATCCATGCCATCCTTTTCCGCGATGTCGCGCACGATGTCGATGGGGAATCCGTAAGTGTCGTAGAGCTTGAAGGTGGTCTCGCCGGGAACGATCTTGGCGTTGGCCTTCTTGAGTTCGGCCAGTTCCTCTTCAAGCAGTTCGAGGCCCTTGTCGAGGGTCTTGGCAAAGCCTTCTTCCTCGCCCTTGACGACTTCGACCATGAAGTCGCGGGTCTCTTCGAGTTCCTTGTAGTGGCCGCCCATATCGTCGATGACTTTGCTTGCGGTCTTCCAGAGGAAGGAGCCTTCAAGGCCCATGAGTTTGCCGAAGCGGTAGGCGCGGCGGATGAGGCGGCGCAGAATGTAGCCGCGGCCTTCGTTGGACGGCAGCACCTGATCGGGAATGAGGAAGGCGATGGCGCGGGAGTGGTCGGCGATGACCTGAAGCGCGGTGTCGATTTCCTCGTTCTCGCGGTACTTCACGCCTGCGAGATCGGCGGTGTACTGAATGATGGACTGAAAAAGGTCGGTCTCGTAGTTGGAGGCCACGCCCTGACAGACGGCGGCGATGCGCTCAAGGCCCATGCCGGTGTCGATGGACGGACGGGGCAGGTCGGTACGGGTGCCGTCTTCGGCCTGGTCGTACTGCATGAACACGAGGTTCCAGATTTCGAGGTAGCGGTCGCAGTCGCATTTGCCGATGCCGCAGTTCGGGCCGCACCCGACTTCCTCGCCCTGATCGAAGTGGACTTCGGAGCAGGGGCCGCAGGGACCGGTGTCGCCCATGGACCAGAAGTTGTCCTTTTCGCCCAGCTTGAAGATGCGTTCTTCGGGAATGTCGCAGAGTTTCTTCCAGAGCTCGCCCGCTTCGTCGTCGTCTTTATATATAGTAATATAGAGACGCTCCTTGTCGAGCTTGAGTTCCTCTGTGAGGAATTCCCAGCAGAATTTGATGGCGTCTTCCTTGAAATAGTCGCCGAACGAGAAGTTGCCGAGCATTTCGAAGAAGGTGTGGTGGCGTGCGGTGCGGCCAACGTTTTCGAGGTCGTTGTGCTTGCCGCCGACGCGCAGGCATTTCTGCGAGGTGGTGGCGCGATTGTAGTCGCGTTTTTCCTGTCCCAGAAAGACCTTCTTGAACTGGACCATGCCTGCGTTGGTGAACATCAGGCTCGGATCGTCTTTCGGGATCAGCGGAGCGGACTCTTCAATGAAGTGACCGTTCTTTTCAAAATACTCAAGGAACCGTTTACGGATTTCAGCAGCGTTCATCGTTCAAATTTCTCCAACAGAAAATTTCCAGAAAGAAACGCCCCGGGTGTCGAACCCGAGGCGTTGTATCCCGGATTTAAAAGTCTTTATTCTCCGGCGTCTCCACCGTCTTCAGCTTCCGGGGCTTCGCGATATCCCAGATGCTGCATCAGTTTCTCTTCGATGGCCTCGGCAATGTCCGGATTTTCCTGCAGCAGTTGCCGGACGTTTTCCTTGCCCTGTCCCAGTTTCTCGGAACCAAAGGCGAACCATGAGCCGGATTTGTCCACGATGCCGTGTTCAACACCCATGTCGATGAGTTCACCCATGCGGGAGATGCCCTGACCGTAGAGCACGTCCACGAGCGCCTGCCTGAACGGCGGGGCGACCTTATTTTTGACCACCTTGATGCGGGCGCGGATGCCGTAGGACTCTTCCTTGTCCTTGAGCGTCTGGATGCGGCGGATGTCGAGTCGGCAGGAAGCGTAGAATTTGAGTGCGTTGCCGCCGGAGGTGGTTTCCGGGTTGCCGTAGCCTGTCATGCCGATCTTCATGCGGATCTGGTTGATGAAGATGACCACGCAGTTGGACTTGTGGATGGTGCCGGTCAGTTTTCTGAGCGCGTGGGACATGAGGCGCGCCTGACCGCCAACCTGTGTCTCGCCCATCTGGCCTTCAAGCTCGGCCTGCGGGATGAGTGCGGCCACCGAGTCGATGACCACTACATCCAGAGCTCCGGAGCGCACGAGCAAGTCTGCAATTTCAAGCGCTTGCTCACCGTAGTCAGGTTGTGAAATCAGCAACTCGTCGGTTTGGACGCCCAGACGTTTGGCGTAGCCGGGGTCGAGTGCGTGTTCGGCATCGACGAATGCGGCGTTGCCGCCCGCTTTCTGTGCTTCTGCGACGATGTGCAGGGCCAGAGTGGTTTTACCCGAAGATTCCGGGCCGTAAATTTCTATGACGCGGCCACGCGGTACGCCGCCGATTCCCAGAGCCATATCGAGACCGATGGAGCCGGTGGGGATGAACGGAATAGAGTGGGACGCCTCGTCGTCGAGCCGCATGATGGAGCCCTTGCCGAACTTGCGTTCAATGGTAGTCAGGGCGGTTCCGAGAGCTTCTTTTCGCAGAACTTCGGGGTCAACGGCTTTTCGTGCCATGGGATTTCCTCCGGGGAGATTACAGACGCAACAACTTAAGCAACACGAATCGATACCAGATACCGCCCCGGCGGGCAACATCCATGATCAACCCGTGATTTTTCAAGATTCAGTCGTTATCAGGAGGGGTTGCCGTCTCTTCGGCTGGCTCCGTTTTATTTGACCGCTTGTCCCGGATGAAATTTGCCAGATCAATATCGTAGGACAGGATGTGGGTAAGCAGCCATTCCTTGAGAAAGTCGAATACTTCCTTGGGTGATACTTCCTTTTTCTTGTATATACGCCGTTGAAAATCTTTGACGCTGGTTTTGAGCCGGCGATGTTCGATTTCGTGTTCGCCCCGATCCGGATAGCGCACTTCCTCCATGAGCTTTTCTTCACTGTTGAAATGAAAGACCGTGTATTCCCGCAGCTTGCCAAGGACGTTGTTGATTGTATTCGGGGTGCATCCTCTGGATATCCCCTTGATGAGGCCGTTGGCGATGCGGATGAGTTCCTTGTGCTGGTCGTCGATGAGCGGAACGTCCACGCTGAGTTCCTTGTTCCATTTCAATTGATGCATAGCGGCTCCATTGCTGTGGTCAGATTTTCAATGAGGCAGTACAGTCAGTGATGGCCTGATTCGAGTTGTGAATATGGGTGACGAGAGTCCTTTTGAGGTTTTGTACGTCAATTTCGCTGACGGAGCATGTTTTTTTTATATGCTGGTGAAATTTTCGGATGCTGACCTTGAGGCGTTCGTTCCCCATGAACTGTTCAGAGCGTCTGTTGTAGCGCGTCTGGGACAGGATGGATTCTTTTGCCGATATGTCTGCGATTGCGTGTTCGCGAAGCTGGGTCAGCAACAGTGTGAGGGTGCAGGGGGGCTGTCCTCGCCTCATGCCGTCGATGAATTCATTGGCAAGGGAAACCAGTTTTTGGTGGCTTTCGTCTATAAAGGCGATGCCAAGGTTGAGGTCATTTGTCCATTCTATTAGGTCCATAGCGACTCTCCCGGAAAAGATACCCATGGTGTTTACATATCACAAAAACAAGGGGCGTCTATCGGAAAATGTCGGTATACAGCCAAGTTTTAGCAGGGATGGGGTGAAAAAACGGGCTTGCCCTATCCGTCAAACTCCAATAAGGGTCGCACCCATGACGAAGAAATATGACGCACTCGCACTGATGTCCGGCGGATTGGATTCCATCCTTGCCGCCCGGACGGTCATGGATCAGGGACTATCCGTCCTCGGCCTGCATTTTATCACGCCTTTTTTCGGCAAGCCGGAAGAGATTCCTTTTTGGCAGGAGCACTACGGGATTGAAGTAGCCCCGGTGGACATCAGCCAGAAGTACGTGGACATGATGCTCGACGGGCCGTCACAGGGATTCGGCAAGTGGCTGAACCCGTGCATTGACTGCAAGATCGTCATGCTCAGTCATGCCGCTTCGCTGTTGCCCGAATATGGCGCGAAATTCCTCATTTCGGGCGAGGTACAGGGGCAGCGGCCCATGAGCCAGCGCGCTGACGCCCTGAACCTCATTTCCAAGCGGGGGCAGGTGCGTGATCTCCTGCTCCGTCCGCTCTGTGCCCGCAATCTGCCGCCGACTCCCATGGAGGAATCCGGGCTGGTGGATCGCGAACGTCTGCACGACATCCATGGGCGAGGCCGCAAGCGTCAGTATGAAATGGCCGAGCATTACGGGTTCACCGAAATTCCCACGCCCGCAGGCGGCTGCTGCCTGACCGAGGCGCAGGGCGCGGCCCGTTTCGTCAAGCTGCTCACTCATCGCCCGCGTCCGTCCGTCAACGATTTCCGTCTCGTGCGCCATGGCCGTCAGTATTGGGCCGACACCAACTGGCTCGTCTTTGGCCGTGCTTCCGCAGACAATATCCAGATCGATTCCTGTATCGAGCCGACGGATTACGTTCTCCGCCTAAAGGATTTCCCCGGCCCTCTCGCCGTGGGCAGGCCTGTTGCCGGCGATTGGGATTCCGAAACCATTCGTGATGCCGCCGCATTTGTCTCATCCTATTCCGGCAAGGCCTGCAAACATTTCGAAGCCACGGGCGAGCCGATCAAGATAACCGTCCAGCGGGATGAAGCTGTCGAGGTTATCGAGGTCGCTCCGAGCCGTGAAGCCGTCCTGCCGTGGACTGAGCCGCAACCCGAGATCGTCCGGGAATGGAAAAAGGCTCAGGCCGAATAGTCTCGGAATGTGAGGCCCTTTTTTGGGAGTAGGTCTCCGGTAATTCTTGTCCCAGCTCAATTCATAGCTTACAAGGGCACTCATGTTTGTTGATATCATCACCTTTTGCGCGTCTGCGCTGCTGCTTTGGTTCGGAGCCAACTGGATTGTCACGTCCGCTGCGCTCATTGCCCGCAAATTCGGTATTTCCGAGCTTGTCATCGGCTTGACCATCGTGGCGCTCGGAACATCCGCGCCCGAATTTCTCGTGACCATCAATGCCGCCCTGCGCGGGCATAACGACATTTCCCTGTCCAACGTGGTCGGCTCGAATATTTTTAATCTCGGTTTCATTCTCGGCCTCATGGCCATGATAAAACCGCTCATCTCCACGCGTACCATCGTTTACCGTGACGGCCTGCTCCTGTTCCTGACAACAGCGGGCATTCTGCTTGTCTCCTTTACCGGTGAGCTGGGTCACGTTTTCGGCGGAGTGCTCATGACGCTGCTGATAACCTACCTCGTCTATCTGGGAATGAAGCGGGAGTCGCCCGGAGAGGATGAACTGGAAGACCTCAAGGGCAAAAAGGCGTCCTGGCTTGACGGACTGCTGCTTGTAGGCGGATTTGTCGCCATTGCCGCAGGCGGGCATCTGATGGTTACCGCCGCGACGAGTATTGCGGCTTCGCTCGGCGTCTCCTCATGGGTCATCGGCGTGACCATTGTGGCCGCGGGCACGTCCCTGCCTGAACTGGTCACCTGTCTGGCCGCGTCCATCAAGGGCAAGAATGAAATGCTGCTCGGCAATCTGATCGGCTCGGACTTTTTCAATTTTGCCGGGGTGCTCGGTCTGACCTGTCTGCTCAAGCCGCTGCCAGTCTCGCCTGAAGCCTCTTCCGGTCTCATCGTGCTTGTCGGCATGGTCGGGCTGGTGCTTGTCATGCTTCGCACGGGGTGGCGGTTGACGCGCCTTGAAGGCGCGTTGCTGGTCGGTATCAATTTGGTGCGTTGGGCGCGGGATTTTATGGCGTAACGTTTTTTTTGAGAATCAATTGAAGAAGTAAGGAAGGCCGCCCGAAGGGGCGGCTTTTTTTATGGGGTTTTGAGAGGCAGAAGAGAGAAGAAGAGATGCAGAAATCCAGTCGCTTTCGCTCCTTCCATGCCCTCCCGGCGGGGTTCTTTCTTTTTCCAAAGCAGAAAAGAAAGAACGAAAGAAACTGCTTTTGTTCTTAACTTCACCGCCTAGTATCTTCGGAGCCAAGAATCTGATCAAACCGGGCCGCTCCCGAGTCCAGTCGCCGAAGACGGCTCCGGACTCGATAGAGCCGCGGCTTCCGTTTTGTCAGCTTCTAAGCTCCGAAGAGAAGGGCTAAGGCTGGTCTTCGTGAGGAAATAAGAATGAAAGGCAAGTGAGTCGACGAGAGTACAAAACTTTATTACCGCACTTGTCTTCCGACAGCTTGGCAGCCGAAGGCGAGGACGAGCCAATTAAACCTCACAGCCTTAGAAGCTGACTGAGAGGGGAAGGCGGCTTTGGTGGCGGAATCCGTATGAATTTGCATAGTCCCGTACTTGCCGGAATGGCAGGGCCTGCGCTTTTCATGGTGTGGAGCCGCCCCGATCAGATCAGATTCTCGGCGGTGAGGACTTGGCGGGTAAATCAAGCAAAAGCCGCGTTTCTTTGGTTCTTTCTTGGGGCGGCCCAGCCAAGAAAGAACCGCCGTCCGCGCAGGACACGGAAGGAGCGAAAGCGACTGGATTTCTGCCTTTGGGTTTTCTGTCTTTCGTCTTTTGCCTTTCCCAGAAAAAGCAGCAAGCCTCCGGCAGGGCCTATATCAGATCCTTGTAATCCATCGCCGCCGCAGTAATCGATTTCAGCGAGAAGGTCAGCTCCAGCCGATCCAGACTCGCCTCTTCCAGCACGACCTCGACGGCCTGGCCCAGCTTGAATGATTGGCCTGTCCGTTCTCCGACCAGCATTTCGCGGTGATGCCAGTACGTGTAGTAGTCGTCATCCATGGATGACAGCCGGACCATGCCTTCTGCCATGACTTCGCGCAGTTCCACATAAAAACCGTAGTCCGTGATGTGCGAAATGACGCCGCCGAATGTGCCGCCCACCTTGTCGCGCATGAACAGCACCATGACGCGCTTGTGGATCTCGCGTTCGGAGTCCATGGCTGTCCGCTCCCGGCCCGAGATATGCCCTGCGATGTTGTAGAGTTTCTTCTGTCCGGGAATGGGGAGTGACGCCTCGCTGTCGTTGTTCATGGCGAGTACCGCCTTGACGATGCGATGCACAACGAGGTCGGCATACCGCCGGATGGGGGATGTGAAGTGGCTGTATTCCTCGGATGCGAGGCCGAAGTGCCCTTCGTTTTCCGGCGAATACTTGGCCTGCTTCATGGATCGCAGCAGCAGGCGGTTGACGATGTATTCCTTGTCCGTTCCCTTTTGCGAGGCAATGAGCTTCTGGAGTGCGGCAGGCGTCATCTCCTTGGGCATAACCACGTCCTTGTCCGTGAGCGAAAGGAGCCGGAACAGATTCTTGAGCCGTTCCTCGTCAGCCGGAGGATGGATGCGGAACAGGCAGGGCATGTCCTGCTCAATGAGAAAATGCGCCACGGCTTCGTTGGCCGCGATCATGAATTCCTCGATGAGCTGGTGCCCGAAATGGCGCTGCTTGGGCCGGATGTCCATGGTCTCGCCATGGATGTCAAAGAGGATCTCCGGCTCAGGAAGGTCGAAATCAAGGCTGCCGCGACGGGTCCTCAGCGTGTTGATCTTGCGGGCCAGTTCTTCGGCCAGCTCCACCATGGGCAGGACTGCGCCCATCTTTTCGCGGGCGGCCGGGTCCTTGTCGAGGACGGCTTTTTTCACCTGCCCGTAGGTGAGGCGGGCATGGCTCTGGATGACGGCGGGGAACAGCTTTGATGAGCGGGTTATTCCTCGTTCGTCAGTGTCCATGCGGACGACCATGACGAGGCGTTTAACATCGGGGTTGAGCGAGCACAGTCCGTTGGAAAGGCGTTCGGGGAACATGGGTTCGACCGATCGCGGGAAATAGTAGGAGTTGCCGCGTTCCAGCGCCTCGCGGTCGAGCGGGGTGCCTTCGGCAACGTAGTGCGCCACATCCGCGATGGCGACCCAGAGGCGGTAGCCGTCCTGTCGGCGTTCAACGAGAATGGCGTCGTCAAAATCGCGTGCCGAAGCTCCGTCGATGGTCACGAACGGTTTGTCCGTGAGGTCCGTGCGGTTCGTGAAGTCTTTTTCGGACGGTTCTTTCGGAAGCCCCTCAGCCTGTCGCATGGACCCGGACGGGAAACGCAGGCGGATGTTGTGGTTGGATTTGACCAGAGCCTCCTGCACCATGATGTCCGCTTCTTCGCCGAGGCGTTCGGTGATCTCGCCTTCCCACATGGTCGGGTCGATCTTGTCGCCGGGAACGCAGAGAACGATGTCGCCGCGCTTGAGTTCAAGGGACTCGTCCTTGAGTTCGGCGATGATGCCGAATCCGAGGCGCGGATCCGTGGGACGGCAGAGCCAGTCGCCGCCTTTCATCTGCTTGTAGATTTTGGCGGGCAGGGTCTTGCGGCCGCGCTCCAGAATGCGGACGATGCGGCCTTCATGGTTGCGGTCACCCTTGTTCTCCTTGACGATGGCTGCCACGACCTTGTCGCCGTGCCATGCTTCCCCGATGTCGCGCTGGTTGATGAAAATGTCCTTGCGCCGGGAATCTTCCGGCACCACGAACCCGAATCCGCCGCGCTGAATCTCCAGCCGTCCGGTGATGCAGTGCATTGAATCGGCCAAGCCGTATCCGCGTCGAATGCGGATCAGTTTTCCCTGTTCCACAAGCGAGCCGAGGAGTTCCCGGATGAGGCTCTTGTCTTTTTTCTTGAGCTTGAGCTGGCGGATGACCTCAGCCCGTGACAGGGGACGCTTGACCTGACGGAAAAGTTTGAGAAGTGCGCTTGTAGACAGGGGGGGCGTCGAGGGACGGGGCTGTTTTCTTTTTCGTTTTGCCATTGATTATCCGTTGGATGGTGTGTCGTCCTGCATGGCTTCTTCGGCTGCGGCCTGAAGGCCTTCCCTGCGTCTGCGGTCAAAGGTCTCGAACCGTCGGCCCCACCATGCGTCAAATGGAGAGTCCTGCCCGATGGTCGAGGGGCCGAAGTCCGTGCGCAGGTTGAGCTGCCAGAATTCCTCGGTACACATGGGGCCGAGTTTGACCGCATCCTTGGGGGTGCAGATGATCGCCTCGCATTCGAGGTTGCGTGCCGCGGCCTGCAGGTCGAGCACGTCGTTTTTGGTGTAGGAATGGTGGTCCGGATAGACCAGATGCTTGGCTGGCGGGTATCCGAAATATTTCTGTGTGGTGTGCTGCACCTGTTTGGGGGAGCCGACTCCGGAAACAAGCAGATAGCGCGCGCCGTCGAGATCGGGCCGGAGTTCCTGAGTCAGGACGTGCCGGACCGAAGTGGGCCGAATCTGGAAACTGAAAACGGGTTTGCGAAATTTCCCCAGTCGTTCTGTCAGGTACGGGGCGAGTTTTTTGAATGCGTTGGGACTGGCCTTTATCATGAATGCGTCCGCTCGTTTCAGGGCAGAGGGCGGTTCACGCCATGAGCCGGACGGGATGACGCGATTCCATTGCGAGTCGAGGTCTTCGATTCGAAGCAGGACAAGATTGAAGTGGCGTTTGACCGCCATGTGTTGAAAACCGTCGTCCAGAATGACGAGCCGGGGGTGAAATTTTTTCATGGCCCATTTGCCCGCTCGGGTGCGGTCCGGGTCCACCACCACATGGGCCTTGCGGTGCTGTGTTGCGAGCATGAGCGGTTCGTCGCCTGCTTCTTCTGCCAGTGCGCCCGGTTTGACGAGATATGGGTAGGAAACGGGTTTGGCCTTGTAGCCGCGGGTCAGGAGCAGGGCTTCGATGTTGTTCTTCTCGGCCCAGTCAAGCAGCCATCCGGCCACCGGGGTCTTGCCGGAGCCGCCCCAGCCGATGTTGCCGACCGAGACGGTCAGGGCCTCGGGTTCCCATGAGCGCATGAGGCCGCGGCGGTAGAGGCTGTCGCGCATGCACATCCCGGCTCCGTAAACCCATGAAAGGGGCTTGAGAATGGGAGCGAGTGAGTTTTGTATGGTTGTGATGTCTGTCATGGTGAAAAGGGGAGACTTTCGCCTCCCCTTGATGACTGTCTATCTGCGTTCGCCGAAGAGGCGGAGCAACATGAGGAAGAGGTTGTAGAAGTCGAGGTAGAGGGTCAGCGCACCGAGGATGGAACCGCGGCGGATGGCTGCTTCGTCGCCCACGGGGAGATTCTCGCCCATGGTCTTCAGCTTCTGGGTGTCATAAGCGGTCAGGCCGAGGAAGATGATGACGCCGATGACCGAGATGGCAAAGGACATGGCGGAGCTGCCGATGAACATGTTGACGATCGAGGCGATGATGATGCCGATCAGTCCCATGAAGAGCAGGCTGCCCCAACTGGTCAGGTCCTTTTTGGTAACCATGCCGTAAACGGACATGGCACCGAACATGGCGGCTGTGGTGATGAATGTCGAAACCACGGACGCGGTGGTGTAGGCCAGGAGAATCGGACCAAGCGCAAAGCCGTTCAGGGCGCTGAATGCGAGGAACAGCGTGGTCGCGGTGCTCGGATTCATGGTCGAGATTTTGAGGCTGAGGAAAAAGACCATACCAAGGCCTGCGAACATGGCGATCATGGGCAGCATGGTCGGGGCGATCATGTTGGTCTCGGGGTTGACGGCAAATGCCAGTTGGGAAATGGCCGGAACGTTCAGGGTGGCGAACGCCATCAGGGCGGTCAGGCCGAGTCCTGCGCTCATCCAGCCGTACACGCCGCGCATGAAAACGTTGACGATTTCAAAGCTGGCCGCTCGACCGGGAGCGTTGGAATACTGGTTCATGGAAAATCCTCCAAATTGTTTTCTTATCGTGTGGTCGTTTTTACGACATGATCTCTATTTAATCAGCTTTTCTCGCACTGGCAAGAAAAAGCGGATTTCTGCACATGTGATAAAATCGCTTCATATGCGCGGTGAACAAAGGCGTAAGTTAATGTGAATTAGCGCCTGCTGCCTACGATGGAGTCGGCCTGTTCGATGGGAACCACGCTCATGCCGATGGGGGCGAGAGTGATGGCAGCGATTTTGAGGTGCTGCCAGCCCCACGGGATGCCGATGATGGTGATGAAGCAGCCGAGCGCAGAAATGATGTGGCCGATGCACAGCCACCAACCAGCGATGACGAACCATATCACGTTGCCGAGAAAGCCGAATCCGGAAGTGCCTATATCATCTTTTCCGGTGACGAGATCCCGCCGGATCAGGGTGTTGCCGAACGGAAGAAGCGCGAATTTCGCAATGACGAATGCTGACCGCGCCCAAGGCAGTCCTATAATGGATATGGCCATGAGACACCCGGCAAGAAACCAGCCGATTGCCATGAAGACGCCGCCGAACAGAAACCAGATGAGATTGCCGAGAAATGAAAGCATGTGAATCCTTGGGGTTGTGGTGAAGCTGAACGCCACCGTAAATATGGTCACTCAATGTATATAAGTCAATTCAATGGGGACGGTAGAGGGGGGCGGCAGAAAAAGTAAATATTTGTTGAAAATCGAGTATAACATTGTTAAACATGTATCCATAGCAACAACACATTAACTGAGGCGCAACAATGAGCAACGGATTTGAATCGTTTTTTTCGAGACTGTGCTCGGAGACGGAAATCAAGAACCAGTCGCAGCTTGCCCGCGAACTTGACGTGGGGCGCGCTGCGGTGTCGTTGGCCAAACGCAAGGATTCAGTCCCTGCGCGGTGGATTCTCGACCTGTCGGCCAAGTATGGGCTGAACCCGCTCTGGCTTGAGCAGGGCAAGGGGTTTTCGCGTCCTGAGGGCGCTGGCGGTGATGAGGACGATGCGTATCAGGAGGTGCCCAAGGTGCGTGCCCGGTTGTGTGCCGGGGGCGGTTCCTTTGAGACCGAAGGGCTTGTGGAAGGGTATTATTCCTTCCGGTCCGACTGGCTGAACATGCGCGGCAACCCCGCGAACATGGTGCTCATGGAAGTGATCGGCAATTCCATGGAACCGGAGATCAAGGAGGGGGATATGGTTCTTATTGACCAGTCCCGGTCCGACGTGCTTTCCGGCGGAATTTACGCGGTCGGCGTCGAGGATACCGTGATGGTCAAGCGTGTGGAGCGACTGCCCGGAACTTTGGTGCTTCGCAGCGATAATATTGACTATTCTCCGATCCATCTTTCCGGTGATGAATTGAACAACGTTCGTGTCATCGGGAAAATTCTGTGGGCATCAAGGGAATATCGATAGAATCCTTTTTCGATAATTTACTGAATGTTTATATCGCCGCAGCACTATGTGTTGCGGCTTTTTCTGTTTAACCGATTGAAAATGTGTGGGGAAATGTCGGGTTTGGTTGTCGGGGTGTTTAAAAGAACAACGTTTTGTAAATAATTAGTTGACAAAAAACAAAAGGAGCGTTTATTAAAGAATCACGTTGAGTCAAACGAATACGAAACGCGCCACAGCGCGGAGTCAAGGAGAAGGGTTATGCAGGAACGTTTTTGCAAGTGCGGTCACAGGCTGATGGTCCAGTACACTCTCGACGGGTTCATTCCCTGGGAAGCCGTCATCATGCGCGATCAGGATGTCGTCAAGCCGGTCAAGGTCTGTCCCTGCTGCGGCGCCTATCTCAGCATCCATTTTCTTCGTTAGTCGCGTTTACCCATATTTTGGCAGGCGGGTTCTTCTCCCCCGTTGAACTCCGTCTGTCTTCCCTGTTGAGCACAGGCCGTGTCCAAACCCCGGAGCGTACGGTCTGTGCTTTTCTGTTGCCTGTTTTTGATGGACCGATAGTCGTATGGACGTGACATTCCGTCACGACGCAGAATTTCTGCGGACATAGTGGGGGGCGTCAAGATAAAGGGCCGTTCAGTTCGAGAATGGCCTTGTCGCAAACGACGAACCGGGCTTGTCTCAGAAGTGCGGTGAGTGGGTTGGGCGAAGCTTTTGGGAAGAGTCTGATTGTCGGATAATTGAGGGTATCCCGATCAATTCATCAGGATTGCAGTGGCGTGCGGATGCCCGTCATGGTTAAAGTCCTGTGAGTGGTTTCAGGAATCAGTGGCGGAAATTGCGCTTCATGATGGCGTCATAGGTCCCGTCGGCCTTGAGCTTGTTCAGGGCTTTCTGCCAGCGGACGATGGTTTCATCAGGGATGTCTTTGGAAAATGCCAGCCAAGCCGATGATTCGGCAAATTTACAGTCCGTCCGTTCGAAGTCATCGGGATCAAGTCCGGCTTTCTTGACCATGTAGTAGTAGGTTCGCTCGCCCATGAGCACGAGATCGACCCGTCCCTCCACCAGTTTTTTGTAGCTGGAGTTGTAGCTGGGGCCTACGTCGAGGTTGAAGAATCTTTTGGCCTTGAGGGCTTGGTGGGTATAGCCGTCCCGTCGTACGGCAATGCGTTCTACTCTGCGGGCGTCATCCAGATTTTTGATTTTCAGGTCACCGCCTCTTTTCTGGAAGAAATAATCGCCTTCGCTGAAGATGGGGCCGATCCACTTGAAAAGGTTTTCGCGTTCCGGGATTCGGACAATGGCGAATAGGGCTTGGCGTTCGTTTTCCTGAGCCATATTGTAAGCCCTCAGCCAGGGCATGACATTCAGCGGATTGGTTTCACCCAATTCCTTCTGAATGGCCCGGACTACATCGGGGGCCACGCCCAGTATTTTCCCGCCGGCCTCATAGACCAGAGGCGGATAGACGATAGCATGCATGTTGATGTCCTTGGCAAAAACTGCCGGACACCAAAGAAGCAATACGGTTGCTGCTATTGTAAGGAAACGCATTGTTTACTCCAAGAAAATTTCAACATTGGAAATGGGCTACGCCAGATTTTAGGTTATGTCTATCCTCTTGCTTGGTAAAATATGCATTAAGTCATATTGAATAAGCGTTTGCACTCGTGGGCACAATGTACATGCCAAAATAATCGGAAATCCGGCGAAGTGGCGTTTCTACTGTCGAAGATCTTCAGGGCCGGGAATATTGACTGATTTGGTGCGGTTTCGGCCTTCCTGCTTTGCTTGATACAGGGCGCGGTCAGCGGTCTGAAGCAGATATTCAGGCGTGTTTTGCGTGGTGGGAATCCCGGCTGCGACACCTATGGAGACGGTGACGGTGCAACTGACTGAGGAATTGGGGTGGGCAATGCCGGAGCGGGCGAGATTGGCGTGAATGTTTTTGGCGACGGCTTTGGCTCCTTCATAATCCGTATTGGGCAGGATGACGGCAAATTCCTCGCCCCCGTATCGGGCTGTGAGGTCTGCCGGACGATTGACGGCGGCCCGGATGCAGTCGGCAACAGCGCAAAGACAGCTGTCTCCGTCCACGTGGCCGAGAGCATCATTGTAGTGCTTGAAGTGGTCGATGTCGATCATGAGCAGGCCGATAGGGGCGTCTTCACGGCCGTTGCGTACCCACTCTTTGACGAGCATATCATCAAAGCAGCGGCGGTTGGCAATGCCGGTCAGGCCGTCAAGGTTGGACATTCGCTCCAGCTTGCGGGCGAGTCGTCCCAGTTCCTGTTCGCGGAGCATGCGTTTGACCATTTCCTGCCGCAGTTTGAGGGCCGACCGGACCCGCGCTCGGAGTTCGATCTTTCCTGCCGGTTTGACGATGTAATCCGATGCTCCCGCGTCAAACGCACGGTCAAGGACGGCCTCATCGTCGAGGGCGGTGAGGACGATAACCGGAATATTTTCGAATTCGTGATGTGATTTTATGCTCATGGTTGCGGCAATGCCGTCAATTCCGGGCAGGTCCACGTCCATGAGAACGAGATCAACGGAAGTGTCGTTCTGTGCGGACGCGGTCAATACGTCCATGGCCCGCTCAAAGGTGGGGACAGCGATGATATTTTTGTACCCGGTGGTTGCCAGCATTTCAGCCGTTTGAGAGGATGAAGCCTGGCAGTTGTCAACGATGAGAATTTTCATGACTGTTTTTTTTTATCAAAATACCGGCCTTTTGGCGAGGGAAAGGGAGCTTGTTGTATGCTTTGGAATAAATAAACTGGAAAATATTGTACGCTGTTATTCAAGATGTTGAGAGTCATGGATCGTGCTTTTTTGGCATCGGGCGTGATAATTTATATGATTATTTTGCAAATATGATTATGCCGGGGTACCATGCGATCATCTATCTTGATATTTATTGATGAGCATTCCACTTACTGAACTTCGGAGGCTAAATGAACCGCCTGAAATCTCAAGCTCTTTTCTTGCTCACACTTTTGTTTGCGCTGTGTTTTTCCCTGCCGGCCCTTGCCGGGGCGGTGTCCGGGGCATCGGTTACCGTGTACAATTCCGGACGTGCGCTGGTGAAGGAGACCCGCTCCGCCACCTTGCCGCAAGGGATGGCCAGTGTTGTCTTCAAGAATATTCCCGCCACCATTGATCCCACGTCGGTTCGCGCTTCTGCCAAAGGCATGCAGGTGCTCGGTGTGCAATACAAATACCTGCCCATTTCGCCGAACAATCTGCTTGAGCGGTATGTGGGCAAGGAATTAACCGTGATTCTTCCTGACCCCACGGACGCCAATGCCCGTACTTTGCGCAAGGCGACGTTGCTGTCCATGTCCAAACAGCAGGGGCCGGTTTTTCTCGTGGGCAAGGAAGTGTATGTCGGCGCTTACGAGGCGCTTCTGCTTCCCGATCTTCCGGCCGATCTGCAAAGGGAACCGACCCTGACTCTGACCACGAAGAACCAGACCGCGTCCAAGCGTGATGTCCGCCTGAGCTATCTCATGGGAGGGCTGACGTGGCGCGCCGACTATACGCTTTCCGTCAATCGCGCTGGCGATGAAGCGGTCCTTGATGCGTGGGCCACTCTTGATAATTCATCGGGGCGCGGGTTCTCGAACGCGAGCCTCAAGCTGGTTGCCGGACAGGTGCAGCGGGCATCCGGCGGTGGCAGAATGCTTCGCAAGGCCAATGTTTCCATGGAATACGCCATGGCCGACGCCGCGCCGCAGCCACGCGAGGAAGCCTTTTCCCAGTTCCATGTCTATTCCGTGCCGGGGTATGTCAATCTGGCAGAACACGGCACTCGCCAGACGAGTCTGTTTGCGGCCAGTGGCATCAAGGTGAAGCAGCAACTTGTCAGCCGGTATCATGCCGGGGCAGGGCAGCAGGGTGGACCGGTCAAACAGAATGTGCAGGCGTCCCTGACTTTTGCCAATACGGAAAAGAACCGTCTCGGCAAACCCATGCCGGGTGGGCTGGTACGTGTTTTCATGCCTGCGTCCGATGGCGACATGCTGCTTGCGGGTGAATCTTCCATCGGTCATGTGGGACCGGGTGGAGAAGTGAAGTTGACGCTTGGGCAGGCCTTTGATGTTACGGTGGAGCGAAGCCAGACTTCGTTCAGAAAGCTGGGCAAGAACTCCTTTGAAATGAGCTGGAGCCTCTCTGTGGTCAACGGAAAGAAGACACCGCAGGAACTTCGGCTGACAGACTTCTATTCGGGACAGTGGAACATCGTGAAAGCGGATCGCAAGTACTCGAAACCGGATGCTCGCAGCGTCCAGTTCGATCTGACCGTTCCGCCCACGGCGGGCAAAAAGCCCATGGTCGTCAATTACACCGTTCAGGTGACGTACTAGAAAGGGAACAGCTATGGCGGAGATCAGGCATACTCAACTCAAGTCGCTCAAGGACTTCTATGCGCTCATGGCGGCCAGCCGTCAGGTGCGCTATGAGGCTGTCGGCACGATTCTTGGCGGCGGCAAGGTGGATGAGGACGCTATCGCTTCATTGCGTAATGTCCTCGATTCACTGGAGGCCGTGCCCGAGGAGAACGGGAAGCGCATTCTCTCTCTTGACGGTTCCCGTGATATCGAGCTTGAGATGGGATATGAGATCGACGAGACCAGAAAGGATATCTTCTACCTTGAAGAGGGGGAAGATACCTTTCTGGACCTGCTCTCCGATCTGCATCCCGGATTCGACGAGCAGGTGGCTGCCGGAAAGGAGCTGCTTGCCGGACTTGATCTGAACTGTCTGGTCACTGACCGTGACGGCACGATCAACAATTATTGTGCACGGTATCTGACATCCATCCAGTCGATCTGGAATTCCGTGTTTCTCTCCCGTTTCTGCCTGAACAAGGTGCAGCGGCCGGTCATCCTGACCTCGGCACCGCTCGATGGTCTTATTGAAATAAGCGTCAATCCCGAAGGAAAGATATATTATGCCGCGTCCAAGGGGCGGGAGTGCCTTGATTTTGAGGGGCGCACCCGTCGGTTGCCCATCTCCGCCAGCAAGCAGGAGGCCATTGATCTGCTGAACAGCCGCCTGACCTCGCTGCTGTTGCAGCCCGAATACGAGAAGTTCTCGCTTATCGGGTCCGGGTTGCAGTTCAAGTTCGGCCAATCCACCGTGGCGCGTCAGGATATCGGCAAGTCCATTGACGAAGCGGAATCCAAGGCGTTTCTTGCCACCTTGACAGGATTGACCGAGGAACTGGACCCGGATGGCGTGAATTTCCGCATGGAAGACACCGGGCTTGATGTGGAGATCATCCTGACCATCGACGCGGGTGACGGTCTCAAGGATTTCGACAAGGGCGATGGGGTGAAATACCTCAACGACGAGCTTGGGCTGGAGATGTTCCGGGGGCCGCACCTTATTTGCGGCGACACCGGCAGTGATGTCCCCATGCTTGAGGCTGCCCTTGAAGTGGCGCCCGATACGCGGGCCATTTACGTGACTGAAAAGGAGGACCTTGCCAAAAAGGTCTCCGGACTGACTTCGAATGCCCTGATCGTGTCCCAGCCTGATATGCTGGTGGCGATCATGGGAACGTTGTGATTTCGACAATCGGAAAATTCAAGCGTTAAGGAGCGAACGTGTCAGCAATCACTCTTAAAGGCGTAATTTTTGATCTGGATGGTGTCATCACGCGTACCGCCAAGGTGCACGCTCAGGCATGGGAAACCGCGTTCAACGAGTTTCTGAAAGCCCGGGCCGAAGAAAAGAGCGTCCCTTTTGAACCGTTTGACCGGACGAACGATTACCACAACTACGTTGATGGCAAACCCCGGTTTGAGGGCGTACTCAGTTTTATCAAGTCCCGTAACGTCAAGCTGCCGCCCGGAACTCCTGATGATCCGCCGAGCCTGACATCCATCTGTGGTGTCGGTAACCGCAAGAACGAATTGTATCAGGAAATTCTGCGTCGTGAAGGGCCGGAAGTTTTCAGCTCGTCCGTGGAGCTGATTAACGAACTCAAGGCGCGCGGAGTACGGGTGGGCGTGGCGACATCCAGCCGCAACTGCCAGTTGGTGCTGTCGCTTGCCGGACTTGAAGACCTTTTCGAGACACAGGTGGACGGTGTGGTTTCCGCCGAAGATGACCTCAAAGGCAAGCCCGATCCCGATATATTCGTCACTGCCGCAAAAAATCTCGGCCTTGAACCGGGCGAATGCGTGGTGGTCGAAGATGCCATTTCCGGCGTGCAGGCCGGACGTGCGGGGAATTTCGGCATGACACTCGGTATCGCCCGCAACGTGCAGGGTGAGTTGCTCATGCGTTTCGGTGCGGATCAGGTGGTGTCCGACCTCGGTGAAATCACGGTGGACGACCTTGAAGAATGGTTCGATACCGGCATGGCCTCGGATGAATGGTATCTTACCTACCATGGCTTTGATCCCGGTGATGAAAAGCTGCGCGAGACCCTGACCGCCGTGGGTAACGGATATCTCGGTACCCGCGGAGCGTATGAGTGCGAGTGCTCATCCTATTATTTCTATCCCGGAACCTACATCGCAGGCGTGTTCAATAAGACGCCGAGTTCGGTTCAGGGCCGTGAGATTCTCAACAATGATTTCGTTAACTGCCCCAACTGGCTGCCCGTGGAATTCAAGATCGGTTCCGGCGGGTTCACCAGTCCGCTGTCCATGGAGATTCTCAGTTATTCGCATCGGCTCAATATGCGCGAAGGCATCATGGAGCGCCTGATGGTGGTCAAGGATCAGGTGGGACGTCTCACCCGCATATCCTCGCGCCGTATGGCGTCCATGGCCGACCCGCATCTTTGTGCGCTTCAATTCGATTTCACACCACTCAACTATTCCGCCCGTATCACTTTCCGTTCCTCCATGGACGGTAATGTCGATAATTCCGGCGTGGCCCGCTATTCCAAGCTCAACACGCACCACCTCTGCCGTGTGTCCGCAGGCAAGGCCGGTGACGGCGTTTTCCTGCACATGGAAACAACCCATTCCAGATACCAGATCGTCATGACCGGAAAGACCTTCATGCTTGAAGACGGCAAGCTTCTGGATGCGAAAAAGTCGATTGTTCAGGATAAGGCCAAGGTCTCGGAAGAAATGGTCATCCAGACTCGTGAGAACACCAGATACACGCTTGAGAAGTACGTCTATATTCGCACTTCCCTTGACCGGGAACCGGGTGATCTCAAGGAGATGTGTCTTGACGGACTCAAGAATGTGAAGACGTTCCAAGGGGTGTTCGGTCCTCATGCGAAGAGCTGGAAAGCCCTTTGGCAGAAGGCCGATATCCGTGTCACGGGTGATCGTTTTGTCCAGCGCGTCTTGCGACTGCACATTTATCACCTGCTCGTCACCGCCAGTCCGCATAATGCAGACCGGGATGCCGGGATGCCCGCACGCGGTCTGCATGGTGAGGCGTATCGCGGTCATATCTTCTGGGATGAGGTCTACATTCAGCCTTTCTTCGACGCCAATTTCCCGGATATCTCCAAGGGCTTGCTCATGTACCGCTACAATCGTCTTGATGCGGCCCGTGAATATGCAAGGGAGAACGGCTATACGGGTGCCATGTATCCGTGGCAGACCGCGGACGACGGCAGTGAGGAGACACAGGAAGTTCATTACAATCCCGAGTCCAAGAGCTGGGGGCCTGATCTTTCCCGTCGGCAGAGACATGTCTCCATCGCGGTGTTCGTCAACGCGTGGCGTTATGTGACCTGGTCCGGCGACAAGACGTTTCTCAAGGAATACGGTGCTGAGATGATGCTCGACATCGCCCGTTTCTGGGGCGGTATCGCTACCTATGAAGAGGAAACGGACAAGTATCACATAGCCGGAGTCATGGGGCCGGACGAGTTTCATGAAAAACTGCCTGGTAGCGATGAGGCCGGGATCAAGGACAATGCCTACACCAACATAATGGTGGTTTGGCTTCTTGAGAGGTCGCTTGAAATACTTGATGAACTGCCGGAAAAGGTCCGGAACGGGGTTGTCGAGAAGATCGGACTGACCGATGAGGAGTTGGCAAAATGGACGGACATGACCACCAAACTTAACGTCATCCTGACCGATGACGGTATCATAAGTCAGTTTGAAGGCTATATGGACCTTGCCGAGCTTGACTGGGACTCCTACCGCAAGCGGTTTTATTCCATTCATCGCATGGACCGCATTCTCAAGGCGGAGAATGATTCTCCTGACAATTACAAGGTCGCAAAGCAGGCCGATACGCTCATGACATGGTACATTCTTGAGCCTGAGGAGGTTGCCCGGATTCTCAACCAGCTTGGTTGTAAGGTTAAAGATCCGCTCAAGTTGCTCAAGGACAATTACGACTTTTACGAACAACGAACCAGTCACGGTTCGACACTTTCTAAAGTCGTTCATGCGGTTATTTCCAAGTACATCTATTCCAGTGAAATATCATGGGATTGGTTTATGGAAGCCATGCATAGCGATATCGAGGACACGCAGGGCGGTACGACCATCGAGGGCATTCACACCGGAGTCATGGCCGGAACGCTCGAAGTGCTCAAACAGGACTTTGCCGGACTCAATATGTCGTCCACGCCGATGAAGGTCGATCCGGAATTGCCGGCCCATTGGGGTGAAATGAAGTTCAGTTTCACGTGGCAGAAGATCTGGTTCGATCTCGTTATTGATCAGGACCGTGTCAACATGACCGCCTATCACAAGGGCGACAAGGTTGTGCCGGTTCAGGTTTTCGGCAAGGAGTACCAACTCAAGCCCGGTATGACCGTCGAGGCCAGAAAAAGCTGACGTGCGGGAAATGAATGAACGGTCCCCGGCCACATTCGTGGTCGGGGACTTTTTTGTGTCATAACTACAAGCTGTTATCGATTTCTTTCCCATGGCTGGGCCATTGGGATATCGGCTTGAAGGTGTCGGCGTGACCAGCCGTTTTGCCAATCTTGAAAAAAGTTGCTTGCATGGAGCGGAGAAGGACGGTATCAGTGCCCCGCGCCGGGTTTCTCCCGGCAATTCATTTTTCAGGAGCACCCATGTCAGTAAGTATAGGTATTGTCGGCCTGCCCAACGTCGGCAAGTCCACGCTTTTCAACGCACTCACCAAGGCCCAGAATGCCGAAAGCGCCAATTACGCTTTCTGCACCATTGAACCCAACAAGGCCGTGGTGCCGGTCCCCGATCCGCGCATCGAAGTGCTTGCCGACATCGTCAAGCCGCAGCGTGTGCAGCATTCCACTGTCGATTTCGTGGATATCGCCGGACTCGTCGCCGGTGCCAGCAAGGGTGAAGGACTCGGCAACAAGTTCCTCGGCAACATCCGTGAAACGCAGGCTATCCTTCATGTTGTCCGCTGTTTCGACAACGATGACGTCATTCACGTCGCCAACTCCATCGACCCGCTGCGCGACATCGACGTCATTGAAACAGAACTCATTCTCGCCGATGTACAGGTGCTTGAAAACCGCATTGAGCGCATGGAAAAGCAGCTCAAGGGCGACAAGACGCTCGCTCCGAAGATCGAGGCTGGCAAGGCGCTGCTCGCGTACATGAACGAAGGCCAACCTGCGGCAACCTTCACCGAGGAGTTCAAAGCCCTCGATGACCTTCTCACGGAATTGCGTCTCATCACCGCCAAGAACGTCATCTATTGTGCAAACGTCGATGAAGACGGTCTTCTGGAAGACAATGACTACGTGAAGAAAGTTCGCGCTCTTGCCGAAGAACGCGGTGCTGAGTTCGTCAAGATTTCCGCCCGTATGGAAGAAGAACTCGTCGGCCTCGAAGACGAGGAGTACAACGAGTTTCTCGAGTCCTACGGGATCACCGAATCCGGTCTGCACCAGATCATCCGCACCGGCTTTCACTCCCTCGGCCTCATCAGCTACTTCACAGCAGGCGTCAAGGAAGTCCGTGCCTGGACCATCCATCAGGGTGACAAGGCCCCGCAGGCTGCAGGTGTCATCCACACCGATTTTGAACGCGGCTTCATTCGCGCTGAAATCGTGGCCTATGACCAGTACGTCGAGCACGGCTCCGAATCCAAGTGCCGAAGCGAAGGCGTGCTGCGCGTCGAAGGAAAAGACTACGTCATGCAGGACGGCGATGTGACGCATTTTCTGTTTAACGTTTAGAAATAGGTTGGGATGCCGCCTTCGGCGGATTTGTCGGATGATTTCGTCTCCGACGGCTTAAGGGCTATACCCTTAAGAATCCCAGTAGCGCCTTCGGCGAAATAAGTTATATAAAAAAGAACAGCCCCGACAAAAGTCGGGGCTGTTCTTTTTTATAAGCTTTCGCCGAAGGCACGAATGGGAGTCCAGAGGGTATAGCCCTCTGGCCGCCGGAGGCGAAGTCACCCGACATCGCCGCGCAGCGGCATCCCATCCTGATTTCAATCGTTAAGGAAAAACCACCTCAACCTGCTCGGCGCCGTCTTTGCGGGCGGCGATTTCACCGATGCGGTAGGCATCGACATCGTCACGTGCTTCGAGCATTTCGAGGGCCTTGTCTGCGCTGTCGGCATCGCAGATGAGGATGTAGCCGATACCGCAGTTGAATATCTGGAGCATTTCAGGCCATGAGAGATTGCCTTCGGCCTTGAGCCAGTCGAAGATCGGCAGCATGGGCCATGAGCCGAATTCCACTGTGGCTGCGGTGCCTTCGGGCAGGATGCGCGGCACGTTGTCGTAGAAGCCGCCGCCTGTGACGTGGACCATGCCCTTGATGTCGATGTCCTTCATCAGTTCAAGCACGGGCTTCACGTAGATTTTGGTCGGCTGGATGAGTACGTCCGCCACGGGCCTGTCAGAGCCGGGGAAGGTCTCGTCCGCCTTGAGTCCGGACTGATCGAACAGTTTGCGGATCAGGGAATATCCGTTGGAATGTGCGCCGGATGAACCGAGGCCGATCATGACGTCACCGGGGGCGATGGACGCGCCGTTGACGAGCTTGGGGGTGTCGGCAAGACCTACGGCAAAGCCGGAGAGGTCGTATTCACCGTCGGGGTAGAAACCCGGCATTTCAGCGGTTTCGCCGCCCAGCAGTGCACAGTCGGACTGACGGCAGCCTTCGCAGACGCCGGAAACGACCTGTTCAGCTACGCCGGACTGGAGTTTGCCGGTGGCGAAGTAATCGAGAAAAAAGAGTGGTGCCGCGCCTTGGACGAGCACGTCGTTGACGGACATGGCAACGAGGTCGATGCCCACGGTGTCATGCTTGTCGAACATGAAGGCCAGCTTCAGCTTGGTGCCGACGCCGTCTGCGCCTGCCACAAGCATGGGGGCTTCCATGCCTTTGATTTCCGGTTTGAACAAACCGCCGAAGCCGCCGATATCGGTGGCAACGCCGGGGGTGAAGGTGGACTTCACCATGTCCTTGATGCGGCTGACGAACAGATTGCCCGCCTCGATGTCAACACCGGCATCGGTGTAGGCTTGGGAACGTTTTGCGCTCTCGCTCATTGTTGTCTCCTCAAGGGGTGTAAGATGGACAGGTTATAGATGGTTGCCCGCGCAAGTTCAAGGGACAAGTTCAACGGATTTTCGGACGCGGTCCGGCGCGTGATTTGCATTGCCTGTTTTCGGGTGGATGAGTATAAGGATAATAGCATATTTCATGTTGCCACCCGGAGGAAATCATGTGTCGTTTCAGCAGAATACTTGTCGTTGCCGTTTCGGTCGCCCTTTTGACGCTCTCGCTTGCCATGGCAGGAGCCAAGTTTGAGAACGTGGATACGGCCAAGGATCGAAAGGACAATGTGTTTGGTACGGACGCGGCTGAGGATACGAGTACCACAAAATTCGGGACCGATGAATCGGGTGATTCCACGATAAAGACGAAAGCGCGTCCCAAGAAGGAACCTGTGGACTGGTATGACAAGGTCATCATCACCGTGAATCCGGATACCCGTTGGCCTCAGTCCGGTTCCACGACCACTACGCAGAAACGTTACGACAACGCGACCGATACCGAGATTACCACCACGACGACTGAAGAAATCAAGTAATCCAAGAGTCTTTCGGTGGAGTGGTTATAAAAGGCAACTCTAGGTAATCCTTTTCATGACGGGAATCGCCCCTTCTGGCATAGTGCTGTCAGGAGGGGCTGTCATGTTTGAAGCTCGGCTTTGGAAATCTCTGAAAAACGAATCGGTGCAATGCCGGCTCTGCAATCATTTCTGCGCGATCAAACCGGGTGAGCGCGGTCGATGCGGTGTGCGGCAGAATATCGACGGCACATTGTATGCGCTCAACTACGGGAAGATCGCGGCTCTCAATCTCGACCCGGTGGAGAAGAAACCGCTGTATCATTTCCAGCCCGGTACACGGACCTATTCGCTGGCTACCATGGGGTGCAATCTGAGATGCGCCTTCTGTCAGAACTGGACGTTGTCGCAGACTCCGGCAGAGGAGGGGCGTATCGAAGGCCGGGATGTCACCCCGCAGGAACTCGTTGACGAAGCGGTTCGGGTCAAGGCCGCGAGTATTTCCTATACATATTCCGAACCGACGATATTTTTTGAACTGATGCAGGACACGGCACGGCTGGCCAAGACGCGGGGATTGTCGAACATAATGGTGTCCAACGGTTTCATGAGCCGTGAATGTCTGGATGAGCTCGCGCCGGATATCGATGCCATCAATGTCGATCTCAAGTGTTTTACCGAGGAGTTTTACAAGGAGATTTCCGGGGCGAGGCTGAAGCCGGTGCTGGAGAATCTGAAATACATCAAGCACACGCTCGGCTGGTGGCTTGAAGTGACCACGCTGCTTATCCCCGGTAAAAATGATTCGCCCGAGGAACTGGACCAGTTGACGGATTTTCTTGCAAACGAGATCGGCACGGACACGCCGTGGCATATTTCCCGGTTTCATCCGGATTACAAAATGAGCGACGTGGGCGTGACTCGGCGGGACAGCCTTGAGGCTGCATATGACATGGGGAAGTCCAAGGGGTTGAAATATGTTTACATCGGCAACATGCCCGGTGCGAATCAGCAGCACACGATTTGCCCCGGTTGCGGGGAGAGCCTGATCGACCGTTCCGGCTTCAGCTCTTCGCGTCCAAGCATACGGGACGGCAAATGCGAGTTCTGCGGTGAACCCATAGCCGGAATTGAAATGGGGTAATGCTTGCCAAGGCGATTCTTTTCCAGTAGGTAACCTTCCCTTCGGCACGGTTGCAACGCAATCTTGCCACGGCTTCGAGATTTGCCAGATGCGTGAGGTTTCACTCTGGCAAGGCGCAAGGAACCGACAGGACCGCCGCGTATATTAATACGCAAGGGTCTGGCTGTTCCGCAGCAACGAAGCCAGAATGAAACCTCACACATCTGGCGGGGCATGGCGCAGTTTGGTAGCGCGCTAGTTTTGGGAACTAGATGCCGGGAGTTCAAATCTCTCTGCCCCGACCACGAGAATAAAGAGCCTTGAATTTTGGTACTATGCCAGAATTCAAGGCTTTTTGTTTTTATAGTTGTTTAAGAACCGCTCTCGCTCATATGTGCCGCCTTCTTGCCGCGGCAAGGCTGGGAAATCTGCCGGGGCGACATCTGCATTAAATAATTCCATATATTCGGACGAAATGTACTCTCAAATCGGGAGGGTGCCATGTCCAGACAAGAATTATTAAGCAGAATACATAGTTATTGGGGGCAACATCTAACAAACCGTCAGTGTGGTTTTCTTTGCCGTTTTATTTGGTATGCATACGATTGGTTTGGGTTTCGTCTTATCTGGGAAAAGTTTTGCCCGCCGTCCGCCCAGAAAAAAGGCGACGGGAATTACTACCCGCCTTCCAGTTTGTTCATTTGGAGCATCAGCATTTATGTCGCACTGTTCGGGATTGCCAACGGTCGCTATCAAAAGCATGTTGATAGGATTGAAAATAGAGCAAATTCCGTCATCGTGCTTCTGTCATCCAGTGATTCCCGAAAAGATGCCTTTCCGTTGATAGCAGACGCCCAGTTGATGCCTTGTCCTCTGGAACCTCAGTTTACACAGCCCGTATCGGTATTCAGATCGATTTTTTTACCACTCACTCATACGGTGAAAATGGATTCACAGAAAACTCCGACCAAAATTCCCAACTACCCATACGAAGAAGGTAGGGAAGTGCTGCGCAAGACTGTTGTAGCCTACAAAAGCTTCCTGCGTGGAGCCAACTTGTCCAAAGCCGATCTCATAAAGGTTGATTTGGGAGGTGCCGATCTTACGGAGACCAATTTTAGCAATTCAAATTTGAGTGAAGCTGATCTGATTGATACACAGCTCCAAAAAGCGGACTTGGAAGATGCCAACCTCGAAAAGGCATTACTGCTCGGAGCGAATCTTGACCAAGCCGCTCTGGGAGGAGCCAATCTTCAAGGGGTGTTCTTCACTGCGGCCAGCCTTCATTTGACAAATCTGGTCAGAGCAAATCTCAGAAACAGCGTGTTTGCATACTCGAAACTTGTAGGGGCTGTCTTGATAAACAGTGATCTGGGAGAAGCGGATTTTGAGAAGGCGGATCTTACAGATGCCAATCTCATGGGGGCAAACCTCGCTAACGCAAATCTCAAGGGAGTAAATTTCACAGACGCTTTTCTTAGTGAAGCGGTTTTAACAAATGCCTATGCAGATGAAGCGCACTCCCCCGAAGCGATGGCTGCAACGCTCCTCCCTTGTGCCACCCTGTATAAGGCCCAACTTGATTCAAGAGTAGAAGAAATATTACGCAGGAAAAAACCGGAGCTTTTTAGCGAGGCGAAGCAGATACCAGTTTTCATTCCAAGTTTTTTAGAATTTCCACTGAAGTGAGATCTTTATTAACATAACAAAACCGGTGACTTCGGGGCTTCCTCTCCCTCTGTAAAGAAGGAGGTCGTTTGTGTGGTTGCATATTCATGATCTTTGCCCAGAGAACCACCGCAAGATAGACCCTTCGGATACTTTTTCAGCCTGCTGTGAAATTGTTTACACTGGAGACACGAAAACAATACCTGTACACAGAGGGGAAGAAGAGGCTACTTCATTGCTTTCGTCGCTGGATCGTCTGATTATTCTGGACCGCTCTTGAAAATGCATCCTCTGGAGAATGTGTATAATGCGGATTGTCACAACTCATGTCGGGACTGATTTTGATGCGCTGGCCTCGGTGGTCGCCTGTACGTTTCTGTATCCCGGGGCGGTGGGGGTGCTTCCCCGCATGGTGAACCCGGAGGTGAAGCAGTTTCTGGCGATTCACGCCAATATTTTGCGGGTCAAGCCGCGCAAGGGGTTTGATCTGGACGAGGTGACATCCCTGATCGTGGTTGATGCCAATAACTGGAAGCGGCTGGACAAGATGGATGCGCTTTCCGGAAGGGACGATGTCGAGGTTATCTGCTGGGATCATCACATGGAGGGCGTCACCATTGAAAGCGGCGAAACCCATCGCGAGGAAGTCGGCGCGGCTGTGACCCTGCTTCTGGAGGAGATGCAGAAGCGGGACACCGCGATTTCGCCCATGCACGCCACGCTGTTCCTGCTCGGCATTTATTCGGATACAGGGTGCCTGCGGTATCCGTCCGTCACGAGCCGGGATGCCGCCATGGTGAGCTATCTCATTGAAAACGGTGCCGATATGAACGTGGTTTCCGCCTATCTCGACGACTCCATGGACGATGCGCATACCGAGGTGTTCGGAAGGATTCTCGAAGAATCAGAAGTCGTCAGAATCGGCAATATCCGTGTCGGGATTTGCGCTCTGCAAATCAAGAGCGGGCTGACTTCCCTTGCTCCGCTTGTGGAGAAATACAGGGCGTTCAAGGGAATCGATGCTGCCTTCGGTGTTTTTCAGGCGGATTCGCAAAAGTGCATGATCATCGGGCGCGGCAAGCCCCAGTTCATTGATATCGGGCGCATAATGCGGGCGCTGGGTGGCGGCGGTCATCTCGGAGCTGGGTCCGCTATCATCAGGGAAGCAGGGCCGGATGAAGCGGCTGAACTGGTGAAGTCGCTCATCGCCCGAGGCTGTCATGAAACGTCCGAGGTCAAGGCTATCATGTCTCCGCCGGACCTGTTTGTCGTTGATGCGGGTGCCACCATGGCCCAGGCTGCCTGCCAGCTTGCGGACAACAACATTTCCGGGCTTCTGGTCTGTCAGGATGAAGTCCTGCTCGGCGGGCTTTCAATGCCGGATTGTGCCAAGGCAAAGAAAAGCGGCCGGTCAGACGTGCCGGTCAAGGGATATGTCACACGGAAAATCCCGAAGCTCGATCCCACAGCCTGTTGCCGCGATGCCATTTCCCTCATGGCTGATGCCAAAGAAGGTATCCTCGCGGTGGTCGAAGGCGACGAACTGGTCGGCGTGGTCACGCAGACCGATCTGCTGTTTCAGGTGTACGAGTTTTAACTCTCTTCGCCAACTGCGACATCACGCAGTAAGCGCATCCCCTTTTTCCTAATCAAAATCAGCCAGCAGGGCGCTGACCTGTACGCCTGCGATGACGGGCGTTTCATTGTACCTGAGCCGGATTCGGTACAGGGCATGGTGGAGCTGGTCCGAGGAAATACCGTTTCGCAGGGCGGTGTGTGCCTCGATGTAGGCGGCAAGGGAGTCGCAGACCTTGAGCAGCGGTCCGTCCTTGGGGTCGAGGCTGTCTTTGTTGAAGGTGGTGGCGAGCTGTTCTTCGGTGAGTTCGAGGACGGTGCCATCCTGATTGGCGGACGCCTTGAATTCGCTGCCGACTTCAAGTCCGAGGAAATATTCGAGCCGGTCTGCCACGTCGGTATACCCGCCTTCCTTGAGGGGCGCGAGGACCACGCGGTCGAGTTCCCGGATTTCGTATTCGTGGATGAGATCTGCAATGTCCTGTGACGCGGCCTTGACCGGGGAGATGATGTCGCGGGTCAGGAGTTCGGGCAGGTCGTGGAAGAGGCCTGCAAAGAAATTGTTCTGGGCACGGGCACGGCAGGCCCCGACCTCCATGCTGAAAAACCACGAGTATGCCGCGACGATGAACATGTGTCCGAGCACGGATGTTTCGGGAACGCGCGGCGTCTGGGACCATCGTTTCTGGAAGCGGAGGCGTCCGCACATGCGGGCGAATTTCCCGAGCACGGTGTTGTCCTCGTCAAGGAGATCGGACACGCCGACGATGTCGCGCATGTCGTTGAGCCGGTCAATGAAGCTGGCTTCGATCTCCGAAAGCTCGTGGTCCATCTTGTTGATGGATTTGAGAAGCTTGAATTCCGAGTAGGAGGCATAGAGGTGCGCGGCGTGCAGGATGCGGCGTCCGAGGCCCTTGTCCTCGGGCTGCATGAGATACTCGTCGAACCTGTTTGTAAAATCGTCACCCAGGGGCAGAATGCGGGGACGCAACTCGTTTACGACCCAGTTGGTAAGTGTCCGGTAATCGTCGGGATTTTCCTTGATGCGGTAGAAGACGGGCGGCTTGATGTCCGTGATGACGAGCCGGTAGAGGTAGTCGAAGAGACCGCCTTCGATGATGGTTTCGCCCAGCGCGCGCTTGCGGGCCACGTCAAGATCGCGGGAATTGAGCAGGAAGAGGAGCCATGCCACGATCATCTTGTGTGCCTGCTTGTCGACCTCGACGAGTTCCATGGGGCGGAGTTTGTCGTTCCACCGCTTCATGAATGCGCCGGAAAAAATGAGTTCGAGCAGGCTTTTTCTGATGATGACTGACATGACGGCTCCCACATGTTCTTTTTTGATACTACAGCGTGCCGAAAATACGGGACAAATGCAATGAGGGAAGAAAAAAAGGGCGAAAAAGCCGATGTTTGAGTGCGGTTTTTTATAAACATTTCTTGAATAAAGGGAACACTCGTTGTATACGGATTTCAAATTAATCACACGCAGCCGATGTTGATTTCATGTTCACAGGGTGTTCGGAATGGTCGGCTGGATGACCACGGAAGTTTACATGCATATTTCAGAAGGTGTCCTGTCCGCTCCTGTTTTGATCGGTGGGGCAGGCCTTGCGGCAGCCGGGACGGCAATAGGGCTGAAGAAGGTTGATTACGATCAGGTCATGACGGTGGCGATCCTGTCGGCAGCGTTTTTTATCGCTTCACTGGTTCACGTGCCTATCGGTCCGGCGAACGCACATCTGGTGCTGAACGGTCTGCTCGGTGTGATTCTCGGATGGGCCGCGTTCCCGTCGATCCTTGTTGCACTGGCGTTGCAGGCCGTGCTGTTTCAGTTCGGCGGCCTGACCGTGCTGGGCTTGAACACATTCACCATGGCCGCACCTGCGGTATTCTGTTTTTACGTGTTCCGTCCGCTGCTGACCAAGGGCAACGGCAGTCGGTTCGCGGCTGCATTCGGATGTGGGTTCTGCGCCATACTGCTGAGCACCATCCTGACGGCGGGGGCTTTGTCCTTTTCCGGTGAAGCATTCGAAAATGCGGCAAAAGCGCTGTTTATCGCCCATCTTCCCATCATGGTGATCGAAGGCGTCATCACCGGATTCGCATATACATTTCTCGCAAAGGTCAAACCCGAAGCACTGGCCGTATCTTCAAGTTAGGTTGGAAATCATGAATCGTCTTATTATCGCCGTCTGTGTCGCCATGGCTTTTTCCCTGTGTCTGGCTGCTGTTTCCTTTGCTCATAAGGTCAATATTTTCGCCTATGTCGATGGTGACTCCGTTGTGACAGACAGTGGTTACAGCCGTTCCCGCCGTGTGCAGGACGGTACGGTCGAGGTCTATGATGCGGGGAGCGGCAACTTGCTGCTTTCCGGCACCACGGACAAGACCGGCCGCTTTGCATTTCAGATTCCGGCCGAGGCCCGCACCAGCGGTTCCGATCTTCGTCTGCTGCTCAAGGCCGGAGAAGGACATCAGGCGGAGTGGGTGGTGAAGAACAGTGAATTCGCCGCAGAGGGTACGGAGCCTGCACCTGTCGTCGTGGCTTCGGATGCGGGAATTGGCGTTGAGAACGTTGCAGCCCCTGCGAAGGGGGCCGTTGACATCGCTGATGTGGAAGCTGTTGTCCGGCGCGAACTGGCTCCGGTGAAGCATCTGCTCGCCGACCTCAGCCAGCCCGGACCGAGTGTTACTGAAATTATCGGTGGCATCGGATACATTCTCGGCCTGTTCGGTATCGTTGCCTACATGAAAAGTCGGAAATCCAGCTAATTCCGGCACAACGAATCATTATTCTTCCTGCTCGCCGTTGTGGAGCCGCATTTTTTGTGGTAATTCCCCTCTGAAATGAATCGTTATTCAGGAATGCGAATGATTTCGCGTGGTCATGTGTGGCCAAAAAGCATACTCTGATAGTTGGTTATTATCTGGATATGTGGCGGATGTATGACAGGGGCGGACAACAAGGAGCATCATGAGGCTGACAACACGTAGCCGGTACGGGACGCGGATGGCGATAGACATCGCACAACATTGCGGCCCCGGTCCGGTGAGAATTCAGGATATAGCCGAGCGGCAGGGCGTTTCCATCAAGTATCTGGAAAAGTTGATTCGCAAACTCAAGGAAGCGGGATTCGTCAAGAGCAAGCGCGGTCCTCGCGGGGGGCACACGCTGGCCAGACCTGCCTCGGAAATCCTTATGGGCGACATGGTGCGCGTGCTTGAAGGCGACGCCTGTCTGGTGGAGTGTCGTGCCGGAGCTGAGGCCTGTGACCGGATGGATATCTGTCTGACACGGCGGTTGTGGCACGAAGCGGCCGAGGCCATGTATGCCCACCTCAATAGCGTTTCCCTGGCGGATATGCTCAAGGACGTCGAACAGTGTGCACAGTCGGACGCCCCTCCGGTCCTGATGGATTGAGTGCGGCCTGACGGCAGGCTTCCGGCAGAGGGAGGACCAACATGTTCATGATCTACCTGACGGTTGTGGCGGCGGTCGTTTCTGCCTGCAATGTTTTTCTTTTCGATGGTTCGATTGCGGGATCGCTTTTGCGGTGGCTGCTGGTTTTTCCGGTTGGCTGCGGTAGTATGTGGGCTTTTCTCGGTCATTATTTCAAGTCCGACGAGGTGGCCGGATATATCGGCTGGCCCGCAGGGAATCCTTTCCAGAAAGAGGTCGCGTTTGCCAATCTTGCCGTGGGAACATGCGGTCTGCTGAGCGCCTTCCTTGATGACGGGTTCCGGTTGGCGACCATTGTATTCGTGTCGGTTTTCCTGATCGGGGCCTTTCTGGTTCATACCGGTGAGCAGAAAAGAAGCGGCAATTTCAAACCCGGCAACGCCGGTCCCATCTACTTTACCGATCTTGGTATTCCACTCGTCTTGTGGGTACTTCATTTTCTCGCCTGACTTGGGCTGCATAATTTAAAACGCTTGTTTCGCGGCTGGATTCCATGTACGCCTAACTAAGGGAAGTCTATTTCGTACGGGAGCCGACATGATACAAAGTCTTCGTGATCCGGTCAGCGGGTTGACGCATTGCATTGCCGCTGCGCTTGCTGTTCTTGCTACTGTGCTGCTTATCATGCGTTCGGTAAGTCCGGTCATGCCGTGGCATATCGTGACGTTTTCCATTTTCGGCGGCGGTATGATCCTGCTGTATACCGCGAGCACGCTTTATCACTGGCTGCCGTTGTCAGATCAGGGGATCCGGGTCCTGCGACGCGTCGATCATTCCATGATTTTCTTCTATATCGCGGCGACCTACACGCCTATCTGTCTCATTCCTCTGCGCGGGCCGTGGGGGTGGTCCATTTTTGGCGTCATCTGGGGGCTGGCCTTGGCCGGGATCGTGCTGAAGGTGTTCTGGATGACTGCACCCCGCTGGCTTTCAACCGCAATTTATCTGGCGATGGGCTGGCTGGTACTCGTGGGGATTTATCCCTTGACGCAGAACATGTCGCTCGCCGCATTCCTCTGGCTGCTCGGTGGCGGTGTGGTGTATAGCATCGGAGCCGTGGTGTATGCCCTGAAGTGGCCGGATCCTTTCCCCAAGGTTTTCGGTTTTCACGAAATTTTCCATATTTTCGTCATCGGCGGCAGTTTCTGTCATTTCGTTGTCATGTACTGGTACGTGTAGTTTCCGGAAAAAAAGTTCAGCAAAAGGCCGGCACGTCGATGTGTCGGCCTCAGACTGTTGAAAAAGGTCCGATTGCGTCGTTGCTGTAAAAAGAGCAAATCCTCGCGTACAGGGAGTACGCGTCGGCCTTGCTCTTTTTTTGCGCCTAGCACTCAAATCTTTTTCAACAGTCTGTCAGATCGGACTTTGTAAACACTTGGAGGCGGAGTGTGCAGGCTTTCCTACTTGTGAAGTAGAAGTTTGGACATGCCACTGGAAAGTCGGTTACATATCAGCTTCCATTTTGAAAACCGGAGGCGCAATGCTTGTGATGTTCAGGGAGTTCTTTTCGCGTCAGGCCCGCAAACCCAGCGGGTTGTTCGGCCGTCTGCTGGCTGCAAGGATTTTTGACAAGGGAAATGCCGCATTGAATAGGCATATGATTTCTCTGGTGGATGCGTCGGGCAGCGATCGCATTCTGGAGATCGGGTTCGGGACCGGGCAAGCCTTGGACAGGATGGCTGCCTCCCTGACGGACGGGGTTGCCGAGGGAATCGATTTTTCAGAGGCCATGCTGAAGGTGGCGGGCCAGCGTAACCGGCATCATATCTCCGCAGGCAGGGTCAAGTTGACTCTGGGGGATTTTGGCGGAGCGGCGTATGGTCAGGAAAGTTTCGACACGGTGTGCTCGACCAACACCATTTATTTCTGGCCTGAACCCGAGGCCACTATGGACGCCATTTTTGATGTGTTGAAACCGGGCGGGGCACTTGTGCTCGGGTTTGTGGCCAAGGAGCGGATGGATACCATGCCGCTCAGTACGGATGTTTTTCGTTCCTATTCGCCGGACGAGGTGCTGGCCTTGGCAGAAGGTGCCGGGTTTACCCGTTCGGAAGTTCATGACGTTCATGGGCACGCTTATGGGGAGTATTGCATCAAGGCCTTCAAATAGCTCTTTCATCCGGTGTTGCCGGGGCTGTTATGAGGTCTTTGGTTTTCTCCATTCGGGAAAAGTGCTTTTTGCATGACGATTTCATTATTCCGCCTCCGGGAGCGTAGTCCCGGAGGCGGTGTTTTCGTTTACTTACATTCCGATTTTAAGCACGTCACGAGCATATTTGATGCTCCTGATGCAGGCATCCATTTGTTTGTCCCGGGCGACCTCAAGGGAGTCTTCCCCCATATCCCATTCAATCTCGAAGGTGATGCGATCGGTCGGAGAGTTTTCTCTTATGGTGTTGTAGGTTTTGAAACAGTCGATATCCCCATCTCCCAATGCGACTCCGTGGAACCGAATGCCGAACTGGTCGCGGTCCAGTTTGTGATCGCAAAAGTGGTTGGAAAAAGCATAGGGTGCCAGTTTTTCCACTGCCGATTCCGGGTTTTCAAGGACGCCCATGGAATTTACCGTGTCCACGCAGGCTCCCACAAGTGGATGGTCGATTCTGTCAATCAACCACAGGATTTCATCGGCGAAAGTTTCAGTATGATTTTCCAGAGCCAGCTTTATGCCGGTTTGCTCCAGAAGGGGAAGCGCGGCCATGACTTCATCATAAACGTCGCAAAGCTGTTTCATGACTTGCGGGTGGAAGCAGCTGCCGTAGAGGGGGCGGGGGCGGCGGATATCCAGACTGATCTTGCCCAGATCCGCGCCGATTTTCTCGGCGATGCTGATGCCTTCTTCCACGGAGTCGGTCAAACGGGGGTCGAATTCTTCGTCCAGCGAGAAGTTGTATTCCAAATAAAGCCCGTGGGCTTCGGCCGCTTCCTTGACTTCTTTCAGATGCTGATCGTCCTTTGTTTCCAGATCACAACCCGTAATGTGAAGGCCATCCAGCCCCCATTCCACGGCCTTGTCCATTAACTGTGTCAGGTTCATCTCCTTGGGACGCGGTTCCGCAACCATACCCCAGTTCTGACCGAGTCCCCAAAGATGAAGTGTGTAGGTGTGCAGTCCCAATTTCATTTTCTTACCCATGGTGAAGCCTCTTTGGTTGAAGGTTTTACAGAGTCGCCGCTTCCTTTGAGAATGTGTCAGGCGTTTTCAATGGAAACAGTCAAATTCAGCATTTTCAGACCCTTTACGATGATTGATAGCAACGGGTATGCCACGTGCGGATGCCAGCGGATGAATTGTCATAACGTCTTGAAAACAGGTGATAAAAGCCGAGGGAGGATGCGTCTGTCGAATGAGAGAGGGGGAGAGTTGCTACAAACCGAACTTTAAAAAGATAAAGTCAGGTTTTAAAAAGACAAAAGAATTTTAAAGCGCGGCTTTGGGGGACGGCTGTCAGTGAATGAAAGTCGTTTGTTGAAGCGGGATTGTTTTTACAGGAGAAAGTCTTTGCGAAGAATGCTGTGTTTTTTCATTTTGTAATTGAGCAGCTGAGGAGAAAGCCCCAGGCTTCTTGCGGTCCTTGAAACGTTGCCTTGAAAGAATGCCAGCATCTCTCGAATCGTCTGGCTTTCGTTGTCAGCCTGGATTTTGGCAAGTGACTTTTGGGGGAGGGCCGCAACCGTGGCAGGCGCTTGAGAGTCCGTTGGAAAGATAACGTTAAGCGGAGCTGTCGGAGATGGGGGCGTCTCTATTTGAGGAGGAGTGTCGTGGGAATCGAGGGAAGCGTGGGGGGCCGAGGTGGTCGTTTCCCTGATGTGAGTAGGAAGGTGCCGGATGGCGATTGCTTCCCCTTCCGTGACAAGATTCACCGCTCCTTCTATGACGTGCTCCAGTTCCCGGACATTGCCGGTCCAGTGGTGATTGTGAAACAGGTCCATCACGTCGGCAGAGATGGCGTTGATCTTTTTGTCGAGGAGGAGACTGTATTTGTGGAGAAAATGGCGAATCAGTTTTTCCAGATCCCCCACGCGTTCCCGGAGTGGCGGTATACGGATGATCAGGACACCCAGACGATAGAGCAAGTCATAACGAAGGGCTCCTCTTTCGGCAGCCTGATGGGGGTCCTCATTCACTGAGCTGATGATCCGGATATCCATGTCAGTCTCTTTCAGGGAACCGATACGCCGAACCTTGCGCTCCTGAATGACCCGCAGCAGTTTGGCCTGCAATCCGATGGACATGGAGTTTATTTCGTCAAGGAAAAGAGTGCCGCCGTCGGCCTGCTCGAAAAGTCCCTGCTTGTCCAATGCTCCGGTAAAAGCGCCTTTGGCGGTACCAAAAAGTATTCCTTCCAGCAGGTGCTCGGGAATTGCCGCACAGTTGATTGCGGTAAAAGGCTTGTTCTTTCGTGCGCTCTGGTTGTGGATGGATTGGGCTAGAAGTTCCTTGCCGGTTCCGGTTTCGCCGTAGAGTATGATGGAGGACGGCGAATCTGACGCTGCGCGGGCTGATTCCACCGCTGTAACGAATTCAGGAGATTTTCCGATGATATCCTTGAATGAAAAACGGGTACCGTTTCCCCGGTCGCGGTTTCTGGCAGGGGTGGCTGGAATGTTGAAGGTTCGTATTTCGCGACTTGCATGCGGCTGGGAAATGGTTTCAAAGGTCTGCCGTGTGATGCTGTAATCCCTGACAAAGCAGATCGTGCCGATGAGTGTGTCATTGGAGAACAGCGGGTACACATTGTGTATGGAGTTGACGACTTTTCCCAGTCGGGTGCGATAATAGCAGGCAAAGTCATTGACGGTTTCGCCTGAGTTTACGCATTTCATGATGGGGGTGTCATCATCATCCACACGGTAACAGTCCATGACCTTTTTCCCTATCACGTCATTCGGATCAAGGTTGTCAATGCGTGCCTGAACGTCGTTGAAGTAGAGGATTGTGCCAGTGGTGTCCGTTATTACCACTCCCATATAAAACTGGTCGAAAACCGAAAGGAAGGGGATGGAGCCGGGATCAATATTCGGGAACAGATTATGAATTGCGGTTGGTTTCATCGGTCATTTTTCTGCTTGTAAAATGCATTTACTGCTCATGTATTATTCATAGATACCAGTTTTTTAAGGATTAGAAAATGCTTATAAGCCGATGAAGCTGTTATCTGTGTCATCGGGGGCGTTTCTCTTGTCCGGTTCATGGTATAAAAAAAGGGCGGCACCAGATGGTGCCGCCCTTTCATATTGCTTGATGGGAACTCTATTTCTCGCGCTTGCTCATGGCGAGACGCATGCAGAAAGCTGCGCCGCCCCAAGTGATGCCGAGACCGAGAATCATCATGATGATTGCAGATGTAGTCATGTCTGTCTCCTATTTCTTGTTGATGAAGCCGGGTGCGGGCTGCTTTTTGTTCAGCCAAACGGCGATGATGAAGGAGACCGGGACCAGGGACCAGCCCAGGGCCACGAGATCCTGAACCTTGTAACCGCCGTAGGGGGTGCCGAAGTCGGTGACCAGATTCATGATGAAGGTGTAACCGAGCACCAGTACTGTGATGATGCTCAGGCATGCCTTCCACAGACCGCCGACGGGGAAGTCGGAAGTTGCGTTGACGTGCTTTTGGAGGTCGTTCAGCTTGATTACGTAGCTCAACAGCATGATCTCAAGAAGAGCAAGGCCGAGGATGCAGATGTTGTTGATGAAGTGGTCCACGATGTCGAGGATCAGCAGGCCGCCGCCGGTGCAGAAGATGATGGTAACGGCAAAGCCGAAGCCACAGACTGCGGAAACGGTTGCCTTGCGGCTCCAGCCGAACTTGTCGATGAAGGAGGAGCATACGGCTTCCACGATGGAGATGTGGGAGCTGACGCCTGCCATGCTCAGGCAGACAAAGAACAGTGTGCCGATGAAGGCCGGGGCGGGCATGGTGTTGATGGCCGCCGGGATGGTGATGAACGCGAGGCCCACACCTGCGCCAGCTACGTCACTGACGGACTGTCCGGTTTCATGAGCCATGTGACCGAGAACCGCGAAGATCATCACGCCTGCGAGCATGGAGAAGCCGCAGTTGATGAAGACGGTCATGGCCGCGTTGTTGTTGATGTCGGATTTTTCCGGCAGGTAGCTGGAGTATGCCAGCATGATGGCAAAGCCGAGCGACAGGGAGAAGAATATCTGGCCGTATGCGTCGGCCCAGACACTGAAGTCGGTCAGCTTGCTGAAGTCAGGCTGGAAAAGGAAGTTCAGGCCGGTGGTTGCGCCGGGAAGGGTGACCACGCGGGCGATGAGTACCAGCACGAGGATGAACAGCAGCGGGATGAGAATCTTGCATGCGCGTTCGATGCCTTTGCGGATACCCGAGGTGCAGGCGAGCCATGTGATGCCCCATGCAAGGGTGCAGGCTCCGAGGATGGACCAGCGGATGCCGCCCAGTTCCAGCGGGGAACCGGTCAGGCCGAGGTATTCACCGAAGAAGAATCCCTTGGGATCGGTGCCCCATGACTGATTCAGCGCAAAACCCGTATAGTTGAAGGTCCACCCGATGACCGCGACATAGTAAATGGAGATGATCAGCGCGACCATGACCTGCATCCAGCCGATCCATTCCCAGCGGGAACCGAGAGAGCTGAATACCTTGGGTGCGGATCCCCTGTACTTGTGACCCATGCCGAATTCCATGATCATGAAGGGGATGCCCGCGGTGATAAGGGCGAAGATGTAGGGGATGAGGAAGGCGCCGCCGCCGTTCTCGTATGCCATGTAGGGGAAACGCCAGATGTTGCCCAGACCAATTGCGGAGCCCACCGCTGCCAGAATAAATCCGGCGCGGGAACCCCATTGTTCACGCTGTGCCATAATAAAAATCCTGTTTTTGCCGTTCACTTCCGCCCTGCTGGACGGAAAAGGATAAGGCAATTGGAATGTAACGCATACATTGAAATCGCCAACAGTACACGCATGGCAACGCTTCTCCCCGCGTTCCATGCAAGCTCTTCAGGTAGCCTTTTGGAGGCTCCCAAATGAAAAGCCGAAAATTCTTTATGACAATCTTGTAACAATGTCCACACGGAATTTTGTCATAATGCCGAATAATCTTCTGTTGGAGGAATCTTTAAAAGAATTTGAAGAAAAAACAGTGTGTTTTGAGAATGGCCGGGAGACGTTTATTTCGTTTTTTGGGGAAATGTGGTGATTTTTCTTTTGGAAAATTCGGTAGGGAAATCAGCGTTTGTTCTGCAAGGGGGAAAGAGGGTTTTTTCTTCCTCAAGCAAGGGGAATTTTACTGAAAATAGGTAGACTGCCAGACGCAGGCAGCGTGCAAGGTACGACGTATGTACTCATACGGGAGAGTTAGCTGACGGCGCAGCAACGACTTTGTGTTTAAAACATTCGGCTTGCAGCCTTGTCGCTTTTTTCTTTGTTTTTCACGCATAAAAAAACGACCTCTGCCGTAAGACAGAGGCCGTGAATTTTACTGCGTGAATCAGATTGGTCTGGGTGTGCCGGCTGCGAGGCGCAAGCCGTGTTCAAGATCGAAGCGTATCTACATACGCGAGAGTTTGAACACGGCGCAGCAACGAAGCAGACGGTGCGCCCAGGACAATCTGAGGTTAGTCGTCGAAGTCGCCTTCGGGTCCCTTGTCCGTGTCGATTTCGGCAGCGCGGGCCTTGATCTTTTCTTCGGTCCATTCTGCGGCATCGACGAATTTTTCAACCTTGGGGCCGAGATCGTAGGAACCGGCGCGAAGGATGATGTCGTTGGCGATGTCTGCAGTGTCGGTGGCGTTGAAGACCTCGGTGAGCAGATGGTGGACAAAGCCTTCGACCGCGTCGACCATGCGCTGACGGGTTCCGGCATCCTGTCCCTGCCAGCGGCGTTCAAAGGGCAGATTGAGCTTCTTGTAGTTGCCGCCGGTGATGCCGTTGGCATCGGCGTAATCGACCATTTCGGTCCAGAGTTCTTCGGTCAAGCCTTCGCCCACGACTTTGTCGAAATGATCGTCGTCGGCCATGATGGCGTTGCCGAAGTCATTGACGCGTACGCCCCATGCGATCATCTGGAGGGCCGTAGCGACGTTTGCCTTGGTGGTCTGGGTCTGGGCGGCAATTTCCCTGAGGCGGTTGGAGTCGTTGCCGGACGTGCCGTGCTGTGCTCCGGAAGTGCCGTAGGGGGCGAGAGCCTTGTGGATTTCGCCGGTAAGCCCGACCTGAATGCCGGTGCCGGAGGCTTCGATGCCGTGGGTGGTGCCGTTGTTGAGGGCGATCCAGTCCGGGCAGAGGCCGTGGGCATTGAGACCCTGACAGAGAAATTCGGCTTCCACGGGGGTGGAGAGACCGAAGGACCCCTTGATCTCGCCGATTTCCGTTTCGTATCCGGCCCATGCGGGGATGGAAGAGGAAACTTCGATGTTGGCGAGGAGATTGAGGTCATCTGTCATGTGCGATGCATCAAGCGCGATGGAGGTGATGCCTGCGTCGAAAAGGGAAGGAATTTCAGCCTTGGCTACAGCGACGTCTTCCCATTTTTTCATGAAATAGTGGTCTGCGTGGACGGCGACCGGGATGGTGATGCCGAGCTTGTTGCAGAGGTAGTCAACGCGGCGGGCGATGTTCCAGAGGGTGGTCGGGCAGTAGGTGGCTTCACTGCGTGCGATTTCGATGATGATGGCGGCATTGGCGCGCTGTGCTGCCTTGAGCGCTCCTTCGATGATGAAGATGTTGCGTCCGTTGGCAGCGATGGTCATTGCCTGACCTTTTTCGATCATGGCGCGGTCAATGACTTTGCCGCTGACGATAAGTGCCTGGGAATTGGGGAAATTTTGAACGACGTTCGGCGGCCGGCCGATAGCGAGAGCCTTTTTGAATGTATCCTGGGACATGCCCATCCTCCTTGAAGATATTTAATAAGCGGAATGTTCGTGTGGAACTGCATATTAAAAACGAATTATACCGAAAAGTCAAAATTCAGCTGCGGCTTTTGTTCGACTCCCTGCGCACCTGAGCACATCTCCCGTAGCGGTAGGCAATCGCTACGGGAGATGCTGCATAGATCGACAAGAAACGGCCGGCTACATGGTTGCAGCCTGACGCCGCACGCGTTCGCTGGTACGGCTCTTGCGCGGACGGGACGGCTCGGCGCTGTCCACCGGCATGAGCGTGTACCCGAGTTCGCGGGCCATGAATTCGAGAATGGAGACATTGTGTGTCGCCTTGACGATCTCGAACATGGTTTCCGCGCCGAGCTTGGCATGCGTGTCAAAAGGGTTGAGTTCACGAAGCAGTGTCGAGTACGGCTTCTTGATTTCACGACACACCTCCTTGGCGGAGACGCGTCCTTCCAGAACCACATCCTGCATCTTCTTGGTCAGGTTCTTCTCAAACATGCTTTACCCCCCACATGTTGGAATTTCTGCCTAGTATTAGAGTTATCCCAAATTTTCGTTTTGCGTCAACGAAAATTGAAAAGAAACGAATGTTTTTTTGAAAGGGATCGGGTGGGTTTTGTGGAAAAATGAATGAAAAAAAGAGGTTGTCGTGTTTTTATAGTGAAGCCGAGCGCATCAGAAAAAGAAGCAAAGAGTCAACTCGTTGGTGTCGCCTCTCCGTTCATACGAACGGTCGTCGGTCATTTCCGAGACAAAAAACAGACCGAGTCCGCCAATGGGGCGTTGGTCAATGTCCTGATCTTTTGCCGGTTGTGGCGTGTCCAGGGGATTGAACGGGCTGCCTGTGTCCCTGATCGTGCAGCAGAACTTTCGTCCCGATGGGGCGCATTCGATTTCAACGTCACCGTTGCCGTCATCATACGCGTGGTTGGTGACGTTCACGAAGACTTCCTCGATCACGAGGTCGAGGCGGGACAGGACTTGGTCCGGGACCCCGGCCTCGCGAGCCCGTGACATGGCATAGTCACGGACCAGAGGCAGGCTGTCCAGAACGGCCGGAGCGGTCAGGGCGGGCATGACCTAACCGGCGAGAGCGTCGTCGAGAGTGGGGTACATGGCGAACATGGAGGCGAAACCGGAGACGGTGAACACCTCTTCGACCATGCCGTTGAGACCGCAGAAGATAATCTCGCCTTTGGCGGTCTTGAGTTGTTTGGCCGCAGACAGGATGGAACGCAGTCCCGCGGAGCTGATGTATTCCAGATTGCTCAGGTCAGCGATGATCCTGTTTTCGCCATCATTGAGCCAGGATTTGCATTGGGTATCGAATTCCGGGGCTGTGACGGCGTCCAGTCGTCCCGTGACCGCGACAACGAGTTTGTCGCCGTTCTTCGTGTTCGTAAATTCCACTGTCTCCTCCGTATGTTACTTGTCCTGCTCGCCGTTGAATTGGAAAGCGAGCATGGTGATATCGTCCGATTGTTCCGCGCCGAGTGTGAATTTCTTGATCGAGGTGTCCAGATCTTTTACCAGTTCGGGTGCACTCGGTTTATTCATTGTTTCAACGTGTTCCATCAGTCGTTCTTCCGAGTACAGCTTCTGGGCCGGGTCCATGGCTTCCGTGACGCCGTCCGTGTAGATGAACAGGATGTCACCCGGGGTGAGTGTCAGGCTCTTGGTGGTGTATTCCATATCCTCCATGATGCCTGCAACAGGATCGCCAAGCGGCGGAATCCATTCGGGCTTGCCTGTCTCCGGGATGTGTATGGGCGGATTATGCCCTGCGTTGGCGTAGCGCGTTTCACCGGTGTGGATGTCGATGATGGCGAGGAAGAGCGTCACGAACATGCAGGATTCGTTGTCTGTGGCGAGGTCTGCGTTGACCTTGGTGAGGACTTCACCCGGGTCGAGACCGCGTTCAGACACCACCTTGAGCAGCGTTTTGGTCACGGCCATGAAAAAGGCTGCGGGTACGCCCTTGCCGGAAACGTCACCCACGAGGAAGCAGAAGTGGTCTTCATCCACAAAGAAGAAATCGTACAGATCTCCACCGACTTCCTTGGCCGGTTCAATGGAGGCGAAGACTTCGAATTCGTCACGTTCCGGGAAGGCCGGGAAGAGCTTGGGCAGGATGCCCATCTGAATATCGCGGGCAATACGCAGTTCGGATTCGATGCGTTCCTTGGCCGCAGTGGTGCTCGTCAGGTCCCTGATGAACTCCTTGAGGGAGTTTTTCATGTACGTGAAGGACTGTGCCAGATCGCCGACTTCGTCATTGCTGGTGATTTCCGGCAGCTTGAGATCGAGATTGCCGGACGCTATTTCGTGTGCCGCTCCGGATAACTTGGTCAGGGGCGTGGTGATGCGTCGGGCTATGAGGATGATGACGCCGACAAGCAAGGCAAAACCGGCCAGCCCGATGAGGGTCATGATCCGGGAGAGGCGGGTGACGTCGGCAAACATTTCGGCTTTGGGGAAGATGATGCCCAGTGCCCATCCTCCGTATTTGAGACGTGCGTGGTAAAGGTAACGTTCCCCTTTGCCTGCGACATCTTCCAGCAGCACGAACGAGTTGTCCCCGCCCAGCATGTCCTGACCTATTTTTCGAAGCTGTTCCGACTTGCTTTCTTCGGCCAGCGTAAAGATGGTCTCGTTCATGATGAGATTGCGGTCCGGGTGGGTGATGAACGTCCCGTGCCGGGAGAGCAGGAAGGCGTAGCCTGTGTCGAAGATGCTGATATGGCTTATCATGTCTTCAAGCCATTCGAGTGAAATATCAGCCGTGACCACACCGGCAAAGACCCGCTTGCCGTTTACGGTGCGGAAGAACGGCACCGTGTAGGTGGCCATGGTGACACCGCCGCCGCCCTCGTCGTTGTATGGTTCGGTCCATACGGCACGTTCCAGTTCCTTGGGAATCTGGTACCAGTCCATGTAGAAATAGCGGTACGAGGGGCTGCCGAGCATGCTGAACGAGATGCGTCCTGCCGAGCGGTAGTGGTAAGGGGCGAAATAGAGTTTTTCCTTGTCGAGAAAATATGGTTCAAAGGCGATGGCCATGCCGTATATTTCGGGATTGTTGGAAATGACCCGGCGGTTGAGATCAAGAATCTCTTCCTTGGTCAGCGTCGCGTCTTCAAGGGAGAAGGCGATGTTCTGTGCGACTTTCTCGACGCTGGAAAGGACGGCGTCAATGCTGCTTGTGGTCTGGTGTGCCAGAAGCCGGGAGTTCTCCTCGGACTGACGCAGGATGACGTCGCGGGAACAGTAATAGTTGTACCCGACTATCGCCGCAAGGATGATAAACGCGCAGGAGAGAGTGAGCGTGGTGAGTTTGAATGCGATGCCATGGCGTTTCATCGGACCGGCCCCCTGTAGAATTCGGGAAAGAGTGGAACATTGTTCAGGAAACCGGTTTCGATAAGCGCGTTTCTGACTCGTTGGAAGTCCTTCTTGTTGAGTACGCCCATGGCCGGGACCTTATCCGTGACGATGATGTCTTCCATGCGTTTGAGCATCCATCGCTGGTGTGCCCGGTTGGCTGGGGTGCCGCTTTTTTTCATCCGCCTCAGGACACTGTCCAGCGCCTCTTCCGGATGGTTGAATGCGTACATCCAGCCTCTGATCGTGGCCTGAACCAGCGCTTCGCACAACTCGGGATAGGTGTTGGCGGTTTTTTCCAGACAGTAGATGCCGTCCTCGGGGAAATCGAGTCCGTAGTCGCTGAACGAGAATGTCCGCAACTCGTTTTTGTCGAGTCCGTATGAGAGCAGGGTGTGATATTCGTTGTACCACATGCCGGACGCGGCCTGTACGCCGTTGCGCATGAACAGGTCCAGCGAGTCGGATTGCGGCACGATGGTGACCGGGATTCCTTTCCGCTTGAACAGGGCGCGCGCCTGCATCTGGAATTCGTTGGCCCACAACCCGACCTTTTTGCCGCGAAGGTCTTCGACGCTCTTGATGTTGGAAGACGTTTTAGTGATGAGCATCAGCGCTGAATGCTGCACGATCTGCCCGATGTTGACGATGGGGAGGGTGCCGCGGCGCTGGAGTCCCGTGCTGAGAAACATGGTGGCAAAATCGGCCTTGCCTGCTTCGAGATATTCACTGGCGAGTACGTCCGGTCCGCCGGAAATGATAGTCAGGTCGATGCCGGCTTCTTCATAGAAGCCTTTGTCTTTTGCCATGTAGAATCCGGCGAACTGAGCCTGTGGCAGCCATTGCAGAATGATGCTTTTCTTCTCAAGGGCCAGCGACGGGGCTGCGGTGATGCAGATTCCGAGAACCGAGAGCAGGAGCAGTTGCGTAATGCGTTGCATGGAAATCACTTTTTCACCGCCTTGTCGAATTCGGCCGTCTTGCTTTGCCATGTCTTGCCGCCCACCACGCCTTTCCATGCGATGCGGGGGTCAACCTGCACGATGAGAGTGTTCTGCATGATCGAATGGGTGGCGTATTTCAAGCCGGTGAGCTTTTTGACGGCAGTGATAAGCAGGTCGCGTGTCACGCCGACGTTCTTGTTGGTGTTTTTCAGGTTCACCACGATGTAGTTGTTGAATTTCACGTTGGCGAGAAGATAGCTGAGCACCTTGCGGTCCGTGTTGTCCAGCCGGGTGTCGGTCGTCAGCTTGAGAAGCATTTCCTGATCGCTGACAATGGAGCGGTTGGTCTCGATGACCGGTTTGACCATCGACGGGTCATTGGCAATGGCGCGGATGCCGCCTTCCAGAAACGCATAGTCGTGATAGCCGTAGGATTCGAGGAAGTATTGGAGCCAGCGGACCTGCTTACCGACTGCGTCGAAAAAGAACAGCCGTTTTTCCGTCCAGATACGGGAGACCACGAGGTTGAGCAGCGGGTCCAGCGGGATGTTGCGGACTTCCATGCCGCGGGGCATGACTTCACGTTGGAACGGGTCGCGAATATCGATGACGATGGTGTTGTCTTCCTGCCCCAGCGCTTCAAAAGAGACCGGATCGAGCAGGTGCTTGAGAAATTCCTCGGGAGGGATGATCCGGTCCGAGCGGGCCGGTGTTTCGTTCATGAGAGTGGCGAGATTCGGTGCCGCGTCTATCCAGTCGAATATTCCGCCGTCATATGTGTAGACATGTTTGAAGCCCAGTGACACGGCGAGCTGAGCCGCCTGATAGCTTTTGGCGCAGGAGTGGCCGTTGCAGTAGAATGCCATGGGCGTCGGGTCGTCCTTGGGGCGGAGTTGTTCAAGCTGTGTCCCGAAGTTCGGAGAGGTCAGAGGCAGGAGTATTGCCTTGTTGATGCGCGCCACGTCGTATTCAAAGCTCGATCGGATGTCCACGATGATAGTGTCGTCGTACTTTTTCAGGAGATCGTCCGTGGTGATGATCGGGACTTCCGGGTAGTAGGGGCGGAGAGGGTAGTCTTCGGCGTGTGCCTGTAATGCGCTGAGAGTCAGAATGAAACAGATGGCTATGACAATTGGCAGGGGGGAGGAGAAGCGTCGCTGCATGTTTATTCTCCGTCCTGTGTGAGTTCAAGGAACCGGGAGAATTCACGGCCGATCATGTCCAGGCTGTTCGAGAGCCTGTGGTCGTCCGGCACGACGTGGAGTTCGGCCCTGTGCTGTCCGGCGAACCGGATGGAATTGTCCACGGGGACTACGTCGTCATTCCAGCCGTGAATTACGGAGATGGTTCGGGGCAGGCCGGAAAAGACGTGCGTGGCGTAGCCGGAAAGATAGAACGCCGGGGCCAGAAGGAACAGCCCGAGGATGTTTGAGTCCTTTGCTGCTGCGCTTGCCACGTAGCCTCCCATGCTGGAGCCGCAGAGAATGGTCGGCGTGTCGGATTCGGCAAGCGTGGCCTTCAGTCGGGAAACCCGGTCATCCGGGGCGGTCTGGTCCTGAAAGTCGAGGGCGTCCATGGTCAGCCCTGCAGATTCCGCCATCTTGGCGAGATGGCGGCTTTTGGTGCCCCATGGCTGGCTCAGTGAGCCGTGGCACCAGATCAGACGCGGAGTGGACATTTTTGAACTCCTGAAGAAAATCTTTTTTTGTTCCTATATTACATAGAATTCAAACGTTCAACGTATTCCGTAAGAATGCTGAGAATCTGGCTGATTTGTGCAGTGTCCGGTTCGTTGTCCGCTGCCTCCCGCAAGGCATCACCGTACCCAATGAGAGAGGAAATGCTCAGTTCGAGTCCGTTTTGGGAAATGGCTGTTCCCAGTGCCCTGATGGACGGGAAATCTTCTCTTTCGAGGGCGGCGGCCGCTGCATCGATGTTTTGTCGCAGGACCGTCGTTTCTTCCGTGTCTGTGTCAGTGTCTGTGCCGGATGCAGGGAATGCCGTTTCGGCCGAGGGTCTGTTTTCGCCCAGCATGGAGCTGATGAGTGTAAAGAGAGAACTCTTTTTTACCGGCTTGGGCAGATGGCTGTCGGCCCCTGCCTGCAAACATTTTTCGGCGTCGCCGGTCAGGGCGTAGGCGGTCATTGCGACAATGGGGGTTCTTGGCTGGGCGCAGGCCGTTTCCCATTCCCGGATGGCGCGTGTCGTTTCGTGTCCATCCATGCCCGGCATCTGGATGTCAGTGAATACAAGGTCATACTGCCCTTTTTTGAAAAGCTCGAATCCTTCCGCTCCATTTTGAGCGACAGTGAGTCGGCAGGGCGTGTCCTTCAAATATGTCTGGATAACAAAGGCGTTGTATTTTGAATCTTCCATCAGCAGGATGTTTGCCGGAGGCAATTCCACCTGCTCAGCTTCTGCCTGTGTTTCGGCCTCGGATGGCTGGATGGTGTCGGGCGAGGAGAATGTGGCCGTAAAGTGGAAGGTGCTGCCCGTTCCGGGAGAACTCTCCGCCCAGATCTTGCCGTCCATCATCTGAACGAGCTGCTTGCTGATGGCCAAACCAAGACCTGTTCCACCGTATTCCCGCGTGGTGGAACTGTCTGCCTGCGTAAAGGAATCGAAGATCGAGCCGAGTTTGTTCGTGGGAATGCCGGGGCCGGTGTCGGATACCGAAAACTGTACGGTAATCCCGCCGGTTCGGCTGGGAGCGCGTTCCACAAAAAGGTTGATGGCACCGTTTTTCGTGAATTTGACTGCATTGCCCAGCAGGTTGAGCAGGATCTGGCGCAGGCGGTTCGGGTCACCCTCAAGCCAGTCGGGCACATCGGCGGCGATGTTGCAGGAGAACTCCAGCTCCTTGTCCTGAGTCCGTGGTTCAATGACCGAACAGGCCTTGTCCACTGTTTCGGCAAGACTGAATCCGGTCTGTTCCAGTTCCAGATGGCCTGCTTCGATCTTGGAAAGGTCCAGTATGTCGTTGAGGATTTCAAGCAGGCTTTCTCCGGCGCTCTTGAAGACCTGCACATAGCGTGACTGTGCGTCGGAAAGATCGGTTTCCCACAGAATGTCGGCCATACCGAGGATGGCGTTCATGGGCGTTCGGATTTCATGGCTCATGCTTGCAAGAAACCGGCTTTTTGCCAGATTCGCCACCTCGGCGCTTTTCTGGGCGGCCCGGACATCTTCCAATGCCTGATTGAGCGTATCGTTTTTATGCCTGAGTTCGTCGGTGCGCTGTCTGACGGTTTCTTCGAGGTCGTTGCGATGATTTTTCAGCTTCGTGTTGGCCGTCTGGAGGTCGCCGATGAGATGGCGGACTGATTCGCGCATGTCGTCAAAGGCTCGGGCAAGATTGCCGAGTTCTCCGGGCAGGGACGTGTTGACAAAGGCGTCGAGGTCCCCGTCTGCCACGGCCGTGGCGGATTCTTCCAACTGTTTGAGTGGGGCGAAAATCCGCTTGCGGGAGAAGTAGAGAGTGGTTTGGGATATGGTGAGAATCAGGACAATGGCGAGCAGAAGCGTCACCCCTGCGTTGATCAGCACCTCTTCCCTGATAGGAGATGTGGATACCGCGAAATTGAATGTGCCGATCCAGTCGCCGAACTTTCTGATTTCCACGGTTCTGGCTATGAATCGCTTGTTTTCCTTGAAATAGCTGAAAGGCTTGCTTGCATACTCCATCCGGTTTCTGGAGGCCAGAACCTCCCGCCCTGTGACAAGCTGTGCAAAGGCTACCGAATCGTCCTGAAGTACGGCTTCGATGAAGTCGCGGGCCGAGGCATGGTCTACCTGCCAGACCGCTGACGTCAGGCTGGTTTCAGCCAGTCGGGCGATGTTGTCCACCCTGCTTTCAAGCTGAGAGTGGAGGCGGTAGGTGTTGAATGAAACTATGGCGAGAGAAAAGACCAGAATGACTACGGCGATGATCGTGGTCTGGACCAGAGCGGCCCTGCGGCTGAGGGAGCGGGTGGTATGTGTGGTTCTCTTCGTATGCGCCATGGTATTCTGCGGGTTGCAATCTTAGTCCATTGTATATGCCCTTCGGGGAGATTTCGCAAGGAATCTTGTCTGGTTCCCGGCATGTTTCTCTGGGAGCGGACATGAAAAAGGCAGGCCGGGAATGTTCCCGGCCTGCCTTTGGGTTCGTATGTGCGGCGCGGACTATGCGTGTGCGCCGTCGATGGAATAGCCCATTTCGGTTGCCATGAATTTCAGCGGGCGGACGTCATGGGTGACTTTCATGATTTCAAGAAGGGTTTCGGCACCGAGCTTGGCGCTGGCGTCAAACGGATTGATTTCGCGCATCAGGGTTGAATAGGGCTTGTTGATTTTTTCAGCCACAACTTTTGCCTGAATACCACTGTCGAGAATGCAGTCCTGCACAACTTTGGTCACGTTCTTGTCAAACATATGGCCCTCCACATGGTTTTGGTGCGTTTTCGGTGTCGTAATCCTTGTTTGCCTTACAGCAACCAGCGTGCCAACTTGGTATTATTTTCGTTATATTCCAATAAATCCAGACGTTAAAGAAAGTCTAAATTTTCAGGGGTGTTTTTGATGTGTCGCAAAAAGCGTCGCATGCGACAGTGGTGGTGTGTCGCAAGTGTCGCAAGTGTCGCAATGCGACGGTGTCTATGAAGGGCGAATGTGCGGAGCAGAAGCCGATGTATGAAGGCGTGGTGCAGACAAAAGGAAAGGGAGCCGCCGAAGCGACTCCCTACCAGCCCCCGGTGCCCCGGGGTCCGAACCAATTGAACGGACGATCAGGTGTGGGTTGCGGTCCAATCCTTTTTTGCCGTTGGAGGTGACTCTACTGGTCCGGGCTAAGAGTGAGAATTCCTGTTCCAGTCCTGTGCCCAGGACTTCCAGGATTCTATGTATGGATGCCAGCATTGGCGTCCTATGATAATATCCATGATTTTTGTTATATTCACATTTGAAAACATTACTGACTCCGTGGTCTGCGTGCTTGCGTGTTGCATGAAAACATCACCGCTGCCGTGCCAGACATTTTATCAACAGCCGTCCTGGCCGGGGCTGATTGCGAGGCTGCGCGTCACATGGTTGATTGTCTCCTCGAATATTCCCCGTGACTTGAACGGGGTGAGGAGAGTGGTACGGACGCTGCCGACAATGTTGCCGTAAAGGATCAACGCGGTGTCCTCCGGAGAGACGGCACGGACTGAGCCGTCCTTTATGCCCTGTTCGACGCAACGTTCCAGCACTTCAATGAATACGCTGAATTTGTCGGCTACTTTGGCGACATCAACACCGGGTTCGTTGTGGCTGAACGGGGAGCATCTGAACAGGATGGGGAAGCGCTCCCTGTTTTCTTCTGTAAATTTGAAATATGCGGTCATGTAGCTCTGGATAGCTTCCAGGCCGGTCATTTCACCTTCGGTGGCGGCATGCAGTTCCACGATGAGGCGGTCTGCCATATCGAAACCGGCCGCGAGGAAAAGCTCCTGCTTGCTGCCGAAGTAGTGGGAAACAAGGCCGAACGATACCCCGGCGCGCCCTGCCACGTCTTTGACTGTGGCGGCGGTGAAGCCTCGCTGTCCGAAAGCTTCTTGCGCGGCTTTGAGTATCGCTGTCTTTTTATCCATGCCTTGATTCTCCATATTTTTTCAGGATCGATTGATTGTGCAATCAATGCCTGAATCCCCTATAGGTTGATTGGGTAATCAGTGTCAACCTTTTCCGGTTATAAATTGGTGCAATGAGTCTTTTCGGCTTTGCCGAGAGGGAGTGTGGGTAGGAAGTTTGCTGCTGTAACTGGTTAAATTTCATCGCGATGAAAGCAGAAGTGGGGGGGGCGGAGTTGCCTTGACTATCCTCCGGTCAAAGAACAAGAAAGTCACCATAGATCGAAAAGATATGCCGCAGGACAATGTTTTGAAGGCATGAGCTACCGCGTGGATAAGCAAGGGAACGTGCTTTACACGCTTGCCTCTGGCGGGAAGATCAAGGACATGGGCAAGGACTTGTTTTTCAGCAAGCCTGATGAAGCTGCTCAAGAGGTGGCGGACTCGTTGGCGTGGCGGAAGTTCGGGAGGGACTTTGTGGTTGTGGGGAATCGGGTTGGGCGATATTTGAAAATTAAGCGGGCTAGCCTCGCTTCATGGGAGTAGAAAACAGCTCCGACCATTGGCCGGAGCTTGTTACGCTATGTCTTTTTATTTCATTTCAGGATGGCGGTCATAAAATCCGTCAAGCGGTTCCATTTTGATATTACATTGAGGGCAATTTTGTTTCGTACTTCAGCGAACGACGAGGCCGTTTCGCATTGAGGGCAAATAAAGACACGCATGTCATTTGTTTTTTCCTGTTCTGCGGTCACATCCTTCTTTGATGTTCGAAGTAACCATGCACAAATAGGAAGAAGAAATCCTACAGCAAGGATAACATACTCAACCCAATGATACACAGGAAACCCTTTGAAATATGATTGATCAGAATTTAAACTTAATATGCTCGTTGTGATCATCGTCAAACTTATGATTATTTCAAAGGACTTTATTCTCATTTTCTTTTCCTTTCATTATACCAAGAGCGGCCTTTACCAACGAATCCTCCCAAATATCCCGCTCCAGAGGCTGGCGGAGGGCCTTCGTCAAAATAGCCTGAAGCAAAATCTCCTACAGCTTTAGCTCCCGCCGCCAGTTTGTCAGGGTGTTGCATAGCCGCTCCTGCAACTGCCGGAGCGGCTTCGGCCAAGCCTGCGGCTCCGGCGATTCCTGCGTTGATCCCTGCGGCCCCGGCCATACCCTTCATGGCCCCTCTGGTTGCCTTGAGTGGATCTTCCTTGTTTTTTCCTGCCAGTGCGCCAAAACCGTCAGCCATAAGTCCCGCTCCTAACGTTCCGCCGGCGGCTAACGCCGTAGCAATTCCTAAACCAGTGAGCAAAAATAATCCCATCGGGTCATTCGCATTCACCGGATCATCCAAACAATAGCCATACCAATCCGGGTCGCCGCCCGCGTCGCCGATGGGATCGGGCTAGCGCGGCTTTCGATCGACAGTTTTTTAAAGATTCGTGAGACGTTGTTCGGCTTTTTCCCGCGTCTTGCCCAATCTTTTAACTCGTTGTCTTATGTTCTTCTTGAGTCGATTGGAGCAGGGCTGGTGACACTCTTTTGCAATAAGTTATTGATTTTTCTGCTTGTGATTATTCTGCAAATTAATGATCGTAATAAGATAAAGGGCTATAACGTAGCTGAAACAAACTAATGGGGCAGCAACAAAAGAGGCCATAGGCTGTGCTTTAACCAGTTGGTGAAGGACATAAATAACCGATTCCGTCCCTCCAAGGGTAACCGCCGTTAAAGTCCACTGGTATATCGTGTATTTTTTTCCGAGATTGCCTGTGGCAATTTTGTATAGATAGGGTGCAGACAAACTGTATAGCCCTGAATAAAAAATAATCATAGCGATTTTAAGTGTTGTCCCGTCCTTCAAAAATAATGAAACTATATACGATGGAATCATAGCTATAACTAAAGGAACTAAAGAACCGAGTGAATAATAAAGAACGCTCATCGACATGATGTTTGTACGAGAAAAAAGGCACTCTTGGTTGTCGTTTTTCAGTATTAAAATCAAGTGCGGCGATGTAATAAACGCTACGGCTACCACTGAAAACGTTAAACTCCTAAATAGAATCATAACAACGACACTTAGACATATCGCAAACGCCAAATTGTGCTTGTTGGCATATAGCGTGTTCAACGTGTTGGAAATTTTCAAATTATATCCTCAATATATTATGTAAGAATACAGTGAGAGCCAGAATTTAATCTAGCTCTCACTATCTGCTTTATTTCTTTTTTCTTTTTCGCATTTTTTCCAAATTTGAATCTACAGTATCAATATACCACTTTCCTGCTTCAGGGAGTTTTTTTATTCCTTTTTCCATCGCATCAAGAAAACCCGGCCCTCCTGTCATAACGTCTTCAGACAGCCACTTGCCCACATTATTGACTGCGGGGATGTATTGTGTCCATGCAATTGCTGGATTTAGTCCCGTAACATCAACTCCGTTCACCGGATCATCGAGGCAATAGCCATACCAATCCGGGTCGCCGCCTGCATCGCCGATGGGATCGGGCGCGGTCCAACGGCTGGTGTAGGTGTCGTAATCGCGGAAGCCGAATCTCACGAAGCCGAGGTCGCGGTCATGCAGGCCGCCTGCGAAGCCGAGCGGGATGACAAAGTCGGGGTTGCTGTCCGTGATGATCCCACCGAACGGGTCGTACTGGACTTCCTTTATCACGTTGCCGCTTGTGTCGGCAACAACGCGGAGGCTACCGACCTGATCGTAGAAGAGATAGACGGCGAAACCGTCATCGCGGCGCATGGCAAAGGGCGTGCGTTCGTTGTCTTCGTAGGCGAATTCATAGGCGTGGTCGTTGCTCCAGTATCCGGCAAGGCGGAGGAAATCGAGCCACTTATAGGCCTCGGTCAGCTCGCCGTTGCAATACTTGGCGATACGGCGTCCCTGTTCGTCGTGACGGAAGGTGTAAGTGCGGCCCTCGTCCTTCTGGTCGGCCTTGAGCAGGCGATAATCCGGGGCATATTCATAGAGTGTATATACTTCCCTTTGTGGTTCCACATGCTGCGAAAGCCGTTGTCGTCGTGCATGTAGCTGTTCTTCCCGGCACGCGAGAGACGGTTGTCCATGTCGTATTCGTAGCGGCGAAGGTCGCCTTCCACGGATTTGGGGAAGCTGTCGCCTGCGCGGCGTCCGACGCGGTCATACCAGCAGTCGCAAACGGGCCAGCCGTTGCGTTCGCATTTGGCAAGGCGGCCCGCCTTATCATAAGCGTAGGTCCATGTGACGGTTTCGTCCGCCACGGTTTCAGTTTTCTTGGAGATGCGTCCTTGCGGGTCATGCTCCAATTTCAATTTGTAAGGAAGAGTCATACTATAATCCTCCATTTTCCGGCGGGTGATTTTGCCCGAAAAGGACATCGCCAGAATGTGGCGAAAAGCATAACCCCGGTTTTCGGCCCCAGACGAAAACGGGCGAAAAAGCCCCCAAAACGGGCGAAAAAAGCATAACTTGGATGCTTGACAGGGTTGAGACGGGGGCGAAATCGAAAGACCCCACAAATCCGCAGGACAGCGGATTTGGACGTCGGTTCTTTACCGACGCCGCGAAGCGGTGAGCCACAGGACGTGGCGAATCAAAACGGGCGAAAAAGGCATAACTTGGACTCGTGACAGGGTTTCAAGAACACACCTTGGGACACAAAAAAGCCGAGTGCGGTCATACGCACTCGGCTTTGTTACGTGTAACAAACGATTTAATTGTATGGGGAAAGAAACGAGCGCAAAACTTCCGCTCTATAGATTCTCATTAATCATGCGATCGGGTCAAAGTGCTCCTAATACGAAACAGTTACAGCAGAAGAAACTCTTTTTGCCTTGTCTACAGCGCTCTCAACGTCGTCAGCAAGGGCCAAGGCAACGCCAAGGCGACGGACTCCGGCGCATTCGCCTTTTCCGAAAATCAAGACTTTCGTGTCTGCCTCACGAAGCGCAACATCAACGCCTTCAAAAGCGGGCTTGTCTGATGTGCCGTTAGATAAAATCACACTCGAGGCGGCGGGGCCGTATTGACGAATACCCGGAATAGGCAAGCCCAGAACAGCTCTGACATGTAGGGCGAATTCGCTCAAATCCTGAGAGATGACAGTCACGAGTCCAGTATCGTGCGGGCGGGGGGAGACTTCACTGAAGATGACATCATTATCTTTCACAAACAGTTCAACCCCGAAAAGGCCGCGTCCGCCCAAGGCATCCGTGATCTTGCGTGCATACTCCTGCGCTTTCGCAAGGGCCGCCTCACTCATGGGCTGCGGCTGCCATGATTCACGGTAATCCCCATCTTCCTGCCGATGCCCGATCGGTTCGCAGAATGTTGTCCCATCAACGTGACGCACAGTTAAGAGGGTAATCTCATAATCAAAAGGTACGAATTTTTCGATGATGATACGCCCTTCACCAGTACGGCCGCCGGACTGGGAATAATCCCAAGCCTTTTGGATGTCAGCCTCACTTTTTACAGTGGACTGCCCTTTTCCGGAAGAACTCATGACGGGCTTGATCACGCAGGGGATACCGATTTCAGCCACTGCCGCACGGTATTCTTCTTCTGTGTCGGCGAAGCGGTAGGGCGATGTGGTCAGGCCGACCTCCTCGGCGGCAAGACGCCGAATGCCTTCACGATCCATTGTCAGCTTGGTCGCATTGGCAGTAGGGACAACATTAAATCCCTCTTTTTCAAGCTCGACCAGAGTAGACGTGGCAATGGCCTCGATCTCAGGCACAATATAGTCTGGCTTCTCTTCCGTGATGACTCGACGAAGTGCATCACCATCCAGCATGGACATGGTATACGAGCGGTGCGCCACCTGCATGGCAGGGGTGTCTTCATAGCGGTCAACCACAATGACCTCGACGCCCAGACGCTGCGCTTCAATCACAACTTCCTTACCCAGTTCGCCACCGCCAAGAAGCATCATTTTCTTTGCTGATGCAGTTTTGGCTGTTCCTAATATTGTCATATGAAATCCTCTTGAGTGAGTTACAGTCACGCTCTACACAGGAAGCATCCATGCCAAATTTCCCCCCAAATTGAAAGGATTTCCCTTTTCGATTTCAGGATGCACACGGCTTTCATCGAACCAAACAGCCCATGGGAGAATGGATGTAGCGAAAGCTTCAACGGAAAGTTGCGGGATGATCTGCTGAACGGAGAGAGCTTCTATTCGTTGAAAGAAGCTCAGGTGGTGATTGAGAACTGGCAGCAAGAATACAATACTATCAGACCTGCACAGCAGAAAGAGTGCAGACTGCCATAAGCCCGGAACATAATCCGGGGGCAGGGCAGTATCCACGTTGTTGGTTTGCATGCATATATCCCTTTTGTCCGGGAGAGAAAGCCCGAACGAAAATAACCATCCGGTTGCTCACAAGAACATATGTACGGAAATTGTATGCAACAACAAAAAAGGACCTACGATTTTTCGTAAGTCCTTTGCTTTCTCATGGCGTCCCCAAGGGGGGGTGAACCCCTGTTGCCGGCGTGCGAGGCCATGTAACAAATGATGGGGTGCCGCTTACTAACGTTATTTCAACCAGTTAACCTTAGCACAGATCGCATGAAAAACACGTTCAACACGGTTCGAGCCACATGCGAGCCACGGACTATACTACTTCTTCAGATTTCTGCATGACAGAATGCCCCCCTTAAAACAGGATAGGTTCAAGCCACGCTCCATACACCCATGGGAAAATGCCGAAGGACCAGATCAAGAACGATGCAAGGGCAACAAGTGCCCAACGCATTTCTTTTTTCTCTGTTTCAGGATCACCGTGGATTTTAACACTACTCATAGTAATCTCCCTAGGTTCAGACCATTCTGGATGAAAGCCTATTTATTGCGACAGATTTGGGTTTGGAAGCAGGCCTTGATGCGCATTGAGCAATTGTCGGAAAGGCTTACGATGCTGTTACGCCGATGCCCGTTGCGATGAATGCGCGTCTGGATATTGATTTCTTCATTTTGGTTACTCCTATTTGTCCATCAAATAATGATGGCGCCCTTATTTATCTTTCCAGAAAGATAAATAAGGGCTTTTTGTCTTGCTGGCAAGACAAAAACGGTATTACAATGCTAAAAAGTCACCGTCACACATTTAAAGCCAAGGAAATCAGATGGGTAAGTCAAGCAACTGCAGCCTGAAAATGCTGGAGCAGTTAGAGAAGAACTGGCCTGAATACAAACTAAAAGTGGTCCCAGAAGTGTTCATGCTGTTCGGTGTCTATGAAGGGCTGCAAGAGATGGAAGAGGCCATTGCTTCAAGATATGACTTACACTGTAGCGATTTTAGAACACTGCTTCACTTGCGTTGCTATAATCAGGAAAAAGTTCTTTCCCCCACGGATCTGTATTCCTCTCTAAATCTGACCTCCGGCGGCCTTACCAAAATCTTGCATCGTTTGACGAACAAAGGACTGGTAAAACGAATGGAGAACCCAGAGGACAAACGAAGTTCTCTGGTCCAACTGACACAAAGCGGGGAAGACATCCTAACGCAAGTGATGGAGGAACTCAGCGATGAGGATCATCGACTGTTCGCCGTGCTATCCAATACGGAGCGCGAAACACTGAAGAGTGTGTGCGTTAAAATGCTAACGCATATGGCGGAATAAAAGTAGCTAGAATTGAGTCGCTTGCGAGCCACAAAACCAAAAAACGGGTTACATCTTTCGATGTAACCCGTTAAAATTTCATGGCGTCCCCAAGGGGGTTTGAACCCCTGTTGCCGGCGTGAGAGGCCGGAGTCCTAGGCCACTAGACGATGGGGACGGATTGGTGGGTCGTACTGGGCTCGAACCAGTGACTCTCTGCTTAAAAGGCAGATACTCTACCAACTGAGTTAACGACCCATCCGTTCAAGGAAGGTATGTCTATCTATTTGCCCGGAAGCTGTCAAGCGGAAATTTTACATCGTGATAAACAAAAAAATTTATTGTAACAGTCTAGAATCGTTATAGATTTCATTTTTTTCTTGCAAAAATGTTTCATTATGTTATGTTTCCGCTCCCTGTCGAATACGGCAAAAAATCCATACAGGAGTATACATATGACCAGAAAAGACCGCACCGAGGGGATTTATTCCCGCCGCGAGGTTCTCGACGAGTCCGAGCGCAGGCAGTATTGTCAGCTCCAGCTCAAGGAGCTGCTCTCCTATGCCTACCGCTATTCCGAGGATGTCAAAAAACGTTTTGACCGCGCTCAGTTCAATGTGGAGAAGTTCCGCTCGCTGAACGACCTCAAGCATATCCCTATCATTAAGAAGAAGGAACTCATCTTCCTCCAGTCCATGGGCCCCCGCCTCGGCGGCTTGCTCACTAAGGACTTGGGCGAACTCCAGCGTGTGTTCCTGTCTCCCGGACCGATCTTTGATCCCGAAGACCGTTCCGAGGACTACTGGGGATGGACCGAAGGCTTCTACGCCGCAGGCTTCCGCTCCGGCGATCTCTCTCAGATTACCTTCAACTACCATCTCGCGCCTGCCGGCCTCATGTTTGAAGAGCCGCTGCGCAATCTCGCCTGTGCCGTTGTTCCCGCCGGTCCCGGCAACACGAATTCCCAGATCGAAATCATGCAGAAGCTGCGTGTGACCGGCTATGTCGGCACCCCCAGCTACCTCATGCATCTCGCTCAGAAGGCCGAGGAAATGGGCCTTTCCTTGCGTAAGGATCTCTTCCTCGAAGTCGCTTTCGTCACTGGCGAGAAGTTCTCCGAGAAGATGCGTTCCACGCTCGAAAAGAAGTTCGACTGCATCATGCGCCAGGGTTACGGCACTGCCGACGTCGGCTGCATCGGTTACGAGTGTTTCCACAAGAACGGGCTGCATCTCTCCAACCGCGCTTTCGTCGAAATCTGCCATCCCGATACCGGTATCCCACTCAAGGACGGCGAAGTCGGCGAAATCGTTGTCACCGCCTTCAACAAGACCTACCCGCTCATCCGTCTCGCTACCGGCGATCTCGGCTACCTCGACCGTTCGCCTTGCGCCTGCGGCCGTACCAGCCCGCGTCTCGGCGGCATCGTCGGCCGTGTGGACACCACCGCCCGCATCAAGGGCATGTTCGTCTACCCGCATCAGGTCGAGCAGGTCATGGCCCGCTTCGAAGACGTCAAGCGTTGGCAGATCGAAGTCACCAACCCCGGCGGCATCGACGAAATGATCCTCTCCATCGAGGCCGGTCAGTTCACTCAGGAAGATGAACTGCTCCACCTCTTCCGCGAAAAGATCAAATTGCGTCCGATCCTCAAGATCCTCGCACCCGGTACCCTGCCTCCGCAGATCCGACCCATCGAAGACAAGCGCACCTGGGACTAGGCGCGTTGTTCTAGATATATTGAAATCCCCCGTGCGCGATGCGCATGGGGGATTTTTTTTGTGCCTCCGGCGGCCAGAGGGAAGGGGAGAGGGAAACCCTTCGTGAAGGATTTTCCCTCTCCCCTTCCCTCTGGACTCCCATCCCCTCTCCTTTCCTAAGCTTTTTGTATGCGCTAAGCGCGTGTGTGGTGGGAAAAGATAGAGGAGTGTCTTGTGTCTGATTGATTTCGGTTATGGTTAATCCATGAAGAAAAAATATGGATTTTTATTAAACCTCGACACGCCGCAAGGGCGTTTTTTCAAATTATTTCCGAAAAGAACGCGCGGCGTGGGCACTGTTCGGAGAGAATCGCGCCGGACAGCTTGATTGCGTGCCGAAGATGTCCGGTGCGATTCTCTCCGAACGCAGTCTCCCGACCTACACGCCAAGCTCTTCAACAAGCGCACCCGCCGAAGGCGTACCAAAAAGCTTTGGAGATTCCCAAGAACCTTTCTCGAAAGGTTCTTGGGCCGCCGGAGGCCTCTTCCTGCCTCTGCTGTGCAAAAAGTGGAAGTTGATTGCGTCGGGGTAGGGCGGATTGTATGGTGCCATGATGAAATATGTAGGCGTAGACGGATGCAGGGGCGGTTGGTTCGCGTTCTGGATCGAGGACGGGCATTGGAGTTCTTTGCGGTATGCCGATTTTCGAACGCTGTGGGCGGCCCATTCTGATGCACGGTGTATCTTGGTGGACATCCCGGTGGGATTGGCTGAAGATGCGGATCGGGCGGCGGACAGGCAGATGCGGTCTGTTCTCGGCAAAAGGAAGAGCAGTGTCTTCAATGCGCCGGTCAGGCGTGCTGTGTATGCCTCGTCAAAGGCAGAAGCGAGATCGATAAATCAGAGGCTTATCGGAAAGTCGTTGTCTGAACAATCTCTGGGTATTGCTAAGAAGATAAAGGAAGTCGATTCGTTCCTTTTGGAAACGGCAGGCGCGCGTGAAATCGTGCTTGAGTCGCATCCTGAACTGTGTTTTGCCAAGATGGTCGGGAGTCCCATGGAATATGCCAAGAAGGACTTTTTTGGTGGACTGGAACGGCTCAGAATAATAAGAAATTTTGTTCCTGAAATAGAGAGTCTATTGACCGGATCCCGGGCATTGTATCCCCGATCGGTTGTAGAGGCGGATGACATGCTGGATGCGTTCATTCTGGCTGTCACGGCCTGGAAGGGGCAAGGGCGGTTGACGCCGATGCCGGACCCTCCGGAGATTGATGGAAGAGGGTTGCGGATGGCGGTCTGGTATCACGACATTTCGAATGAAGTTTGAGGGACTATGAAGAACTGCAATAACTATCTGTTTCCCCTGCGCCGGTGGGCGGTCCTGCTGCTTCTGTGCGTGGCGATGAGTATGGGGGCGTGTGTGAAGAAGACGGTACACCCGCAGCTTGATGTGACGTTCCTTCCGCAAAGAGGTGACTTCATCTCCAAATATGGTGATCGCCTTCCGTTTTCCGAGATCATAAGGATGTCAGAGGGTAAGGACTATATCCTTGTGGGCGAAGGGCACAAGAATGTTACTGACCACAATGTTCAGCAACGCCTTCTCGATGCGTTTTCAAAGGCGGAAAAGCCGCCTGCGGTCGGTCTTGAGATGGTGGCCGTGGACATGCAGCCCGTGCTTGATGATTTCGGAAAAGGGCTGGTGGAAGTGGACGCCCTGCAAGAAGAACTGCAATGGAATACGAAATGGGGATATTCCTTTTCCCTTTTTGAGGGGCTCTTTGAGATTGCCAACCGCAACAGTCTGCCAGTGGCTGGGCTGAATGTGCCAACGCGTATTACCAAGAAAATATCCAAAGAAGGGCTTGATGCTCTCGGTGAAGATGAACGGGAATTCCTGCCTGCGGAGATCGTGCCGCCTTCCAACGCGCAGGTGCCGTTGCTGGATCTGATTTTTGAACAGCATGAGGCAAAGGACGCGAATGACGTTACGCAGCGTGAACGGTTTCATCTGGTCCAGTCCATCTGGGATTCGAAGATGGCCGAGGAGGCTGTTCGACTTCGGAAGAAGTATGACTGGCCGGTCTTCATCGTTGCCGGGAGCGGGCATGTGGAAAGCGGCTGGGGAATTGCCAGAAGAATCAGGCGGTTCGACCCTGCGGCGAAAATCCTCATCCTCATGCCGTGGCGCGGGGGAGAGTTTGACGGAGATCTTGCGGATGCCTTTTTCTACAGTCCGGACAGCTACATGTCGAAGATGGGCGCACTGCTGACCGCTACCGGTTCCGGTGGGCTGTTGGTGGAAAGTGTGGAGCGGGAATCGCGCGCGGCAAGGGCGGGGCTTCGGCCCGGCGATATGCTTCTAGAAGCGTCGGGCATAAAGCTTGATTATCTGTTCAGCCTGCATATGGCCGGAAGCAAGGTGTATAAGGCGAATGAAGAGCTTGTATTCACGGTCCGCCGAGGCGGGGAGACTTTTAGCGCCAATGTCGGAAAACTCGGGGCGAGAAAGCCGAAAAAGGGAGCCGCACCCGAAGCGCGAAAGGGCGTTGAAAAGTCCGGGCCAGAGGCCGAAAATATATCTGATAACGGAGAAAATCGATAATGTATCGCAAACTTATTGCATCGCTTGTTTTGTCTTTGCTTATAACGGGTTCAGCCTGGGCCGGTGATTTGTCTGAGTACATGCCCGAGCACGTCGGCGACATGGCCCGTATTCAGCTGCTTGTCGGCGATGAGGCGCAGGATGCGGTGGACAGGCTGCATGGCAAGACGCTGCCGGCTGAGGCCAGTGCCGTGGCCCGGTATGCCTCTCCGAAAGATGTAGCCAAGAAGCGTCCAGCCGAGGTGTGGGTGTCACGGGTGGAGTCGGCCAAGGAAGCTCGTCGCCAGACCGGGCTCATGGTGCACATGATGTACGAGAATCCGAAATCGCCATTTCGCAATCCCCGCCGGATCGAGTATGCCGGTCTGCCGGTGTATCGGTTCGAAGGCATGGGACAGGCTCACCTCATCTGGTTCAAGGATGATCTCGCGTTTTGGATCAGCGTGAATCCTGATGACGAGGCAGTCATGTTGCAGGCTTTTTGCAAATAGGTGGGCAGCAGGCTCTCCTCGTTGACACAAAAAGGGAAGAGCATGTATGGGCTATGACATATATATAAGGAGTATTGCATGAAAGCCCGCCTTGCCGCCGTTGTTGTGTTGATTCTGCTGACCGCATCCGTAGTTTGTGCCGAGGACAAGATCGTGTCCGAAGTCCGGGGCGGAGTGTATGCCCATGATGTCAGCTTCTGGAGTTTTCATCGCGAGGACGGTGCGGACATCAATGGTGAAGTGCTCTTTGTGTCGCCTGATTTCCTTGAGGCAGTCTGGTCGCCCCGCCCCCATGTGGGAGTCACCGTCAATATGAATGGCAATACCTCCCATGCTTATGGTGGTTTGACCTGGGAATATGACCTGCCCGCTGATTTTTTTGTGGACCTGAACCTCGGCCTGTCTGCCAACAACGGCTACCGAAACACGAACAAGGATGATCGTAAGTCTCTCGGGTCGCCGGTTCTCTTTCGTGTGGGCGGTGCATTGGGGTATAATCTTACTGAAAAGGTCAATATTTCGATCCAGTACGAGCACATGTCCAACGCTTACATCTGCAATCCCAACGAGGGGATGGACAACGTGGGTGTACGGTTGGGATATCGGTTCTAGGGAATAAAATCATTTTGTCCCTTCTGTATCGGGAGTGCGTGTGGGGTTATTTGCCGAATTCTTCGAATTGTTGCAATTCGTGATAAAGGTCGCGATGTTTGGTGCACTTTTCTGGCTGCTGGGTTTTTTCGGCATTCCGCTCCTGCTTGCCGCTATCGGCTCTCTTGTTTGATTCCGTGAATAACACCGTGGCAGCCTCTCGCTGTCGTCCTTTTCACTGCACCGGAATTCAGGTACTCAGGATGGCATGCCTGAACTGCCTGAAGTGGAAGTCATTGCCCGTGGCCTGCATTCGACCCTTGCCGGGCGCACTGTCGTGTCGGTTGATCCTGTGGATATGACGCGTCTGAGCGAGTCTGCGGAATCGCTCGTTCCCAAGGTCGAGGGGCGGACAATCAAAAAGGTGTATCGTCGGGCAAAAGTCCTTTTTATTCAGCTTGATAATGGCTTGACGATGGCTTTCCATCTAAAGATGACAGGACGTGTGGTTCATGGGCCTGTGCGGCCTCGTGAACGGCACGACAGGATTCTGTTCGCGCTTGACGACAGGACGCTGCTCTGCTTTTCGGACATGCGCCGGTTCGGCTATGTGCGGACCTTTACACCGGACGAGCTGGAGCAGTGGGACTTCCTGAAAAGATGTGGTCCCGAACCGCTGGAGACCGCGGCCGCCGTGCTTGCCGACAGGATCGAGGGCCGAAAGGCGCGCATCAAGGCATTGCTGCTCGATCAGTCGGTTGTCGCGGGCGTGGGGAATATCTACGCGGACGAATCGTTGTTCCGTGCGGGCATTCATCCGGAAACGCGGGCGCATCAGATAAGTCGGGCTCGGCGGACAAAGCTTTTTGCTGAATTGCAGGATGTTCTCAAGCAGGCCATTGCCGAAAACGGCAGTTCCATTCGTGATTATGTCAACGCGGATGGCGATGCGGGTGCTTTTCAAAATAGTTTCAATGTTTACGGGAAGAAAGGCGAGTTGTGCACAGTGTGTAAAACCGTGCTCAAGGCCGAAAAAGTGGCTGGCAGGACATCCACATTCTGTTCAAAATGCCAACCCAAAGGACGCTGAAGACGCATCCGCAACCGTCTGCGAACGTTGGTTGTGGAAATGTACGTAAAAATCAAGTGTGGAAGTGAATTTTTCTGACGGGGAGAGGCTGTTTTTTGCTTTGATGTTGTTTAGATGGTGGGAAAAAGCAGAATTCGTGATAAAATTACAATTAAATTAAGATGTTCCAGTATTTTTGAACAGATCGTGGAAAGAAACGAACATGCGCTGTTCCTTTTGTGGAGAAAGATTTAATTTATCAATGCAAGTCAAGATATTAGAAAAAGTCTAACAAAACACTAGAAAATTGGTGCTATGAAATTTCAGGTAGTTGGAAAAATGGCGCAAAAAAGGACTTTTCAGTGAGTGAGCATGGAAAAAGCATAGTAAAAAATGCTGCCGTCGTGGCGGGCGCGACACTCCTTTCCCGCGTGTTGGGGTTTGTTAGAGACGTCATTGTGGCCTTTGCGCTGGGTGCCGGATTGTTTGCCGATGCGTTTTTCGTGGCTTTCCGTATTCCGAATCTCCTGCGCCGTCTGTTTGGCGAAGGTTCGCTGACCATGGCATTTATTCCGGTATATTCACGGGTTATGGAGGAAGATGGCGAAGAGGCCGCGCAGGCCATGGCTCGTTCCGCCATGATCTGGCTCGGTATCATTCTGGTCGGCATCACACTGCTTGCCGAATTGCTCGCCGGACCGCTGACCATGGCAATTGCTCCCGGTTTTACCAAGAATATCGAGCAGTTCAATGTGACGGTCGATCTCATCCGAATCTGCTTTCCCTATGTCATCTTTATTTGCGGTGTGGCCCTGTGCATGGGAATCCTCAATGCCCGCGACCATTTTCTCGCTCCGGCCTTGGCGCCCACGGTCCTGAATGTCGCTCTAATAGGTTCGGCCCTTGTCGGCCACTTTTTCGGTCTGAATGTCGCGTATTCAATGGCTTACGGTGTACTCATCGGCGGTGCGGGGCAGTGGCTTCTGCAACAGCCGTTTCTCGCTTCCGTGGGATTTTCATGGCGTGGGGCCTGGTCGTGGAAGAATCGCGGCGTTGCACGGATGGGGCTGCTTATGCTGCCCACCGTGTTCGGTGCTGCGGTGTATCAGTTGAATATTCTGCTCGGAACATTGCTTGCCTCCTATCTGCCGGTCGGGTCTGTCTCCTATCTCTATTATGCGGACCGTCTGGTCCAGTTCCCGCTCGGTGTGTTCGGCATTGCCGTGAGCACTGCGGCCCTGCCGAGTCTGGCGCGTCTCGCTGCCAAGGGTGAAATGGAAGAGTATGACAAGGCCCTGTCCGCCGCGCTTGGATTGACTCTGTTTATCGCGCTGCCTGCCGCTGCCGGACTGATCGGCCTGAGTGAACCGGTCATTTCACTGTTGTTCGAGCGCGGGGCGTTTACCCCGGAAGCGGTCGATGCCACGGCGCGGGCGCTTGTCGCCTATTCGGTCGGACTGCCGTTCATTGCGTTGTCGCGTCCGTTGGTGGCAGGGTTTTATGCCCTTGAGGACACGAAAACTCCGGTCAAGATCGCGGTGGTTTGCCTTGCGGCAAATATCGGCCTCGGGCTGTGGCTGATGCAGTCCATGGCGCATGTCGGTCTGGCTCTGGCAGTGAGCGTCTCCTCGGCCTTGAATTTTGTTTGCCTGCATGTGTTTTTGGCGCGGCGGCGCGGGGCTTCGCCCGTGTCCATCGTGTCTGCCGCAAAGACGCTGCTGCTCAGCCTCTGCATTGGAGGCGGGGCTTACGTAACGGCTTCATGGCATCCATGGTGGCTGCTGCTCATCCCGGTGTGGGTGGTCGTGTATGTCGGCATGGCCTTTGCGCTGCGCATGGACGAGGCGCGAATGGTCGTGGAACTGATTCAATCCCGCGTTCGGCGGAAAAAGGCGGGGCAGGGCTGATGACCAGCGTGGATACTGAAGCAATTCTGAAACGGCGTGATTTTTTTCCGCGTGGTCTGATTCAGCCTGAAGGCGGGTATCGGTTCTCACTCGACTCATTGCTGCTCGCCTGTTTTGCCAATCCGGGCAGGCGGCACGTCGGCATCGACCTCGGTTGCGGGTGCGGTGTGATCTCGCTGGCCCTGCTGCTGAGGCAGCCCGGTCTGACGTTGACAGGCGTGGATGTCGAACCGGAGAGCGTGCGCGTTGCCAATGAAAACGCGGTCAATCTGCATTATGCCAACCAGTTCAGTGCGGTGAGCGGCGATGTCACGGAGTGGCGGCCAGAAAAGGTGGTTGATTTCGTGGTTTCCAACCCGCCGTACCGGAGATTGGGAAAAGGACGGGTGAGTCAGGGGGAAGAGCGTGCGACCGCCCGTTTCGAGTCAAAGGCCGAGTTTGCACATTTTGCCCGGTGCGCCGCCCTGTCGCTCAAGACGCGCGGCAAATTCATTTTCGTGCATCTGCCGGAACGGTTGGCAGAACTGATGGACGGGTTGCACGCGGCGAAGCTGGAGCCGAAGCGGCTGTCCATGGTTCATGGCCGAGCCGACGAGACCGCCCGCATGGTCATGATCGAGGCGGTCAAGGCTGCCGGGGCGGGCATGAAGGTCGAGCCGCCGCTCATCCTGCACGAAGGGCAGGGGCGCGAGACGAGGCTGACGGAACAGACTTTGGAGTACTGCCCTTTTCTGGGGTGCAATGCCGGGGATGAGTGAGGTGGAATCTGTCATGAGCGATTACGTGAAAAATCGGATAACCGACCTTTTTGCCGAGGGAAAATTTCTGTGCGCGGAATCCGTGCTGAAGGTCATTTGCGAGGCCGGCGGCAAGGAATCGGACGACTTCATTCGAATGGCAACGGGATTTTGCAGCGGTGCTTCGCGGACCAAGGGGCAATGCGGCGCAGTGTCCGGTGCTGTCATGGGGATCGGCTTGTTCGCGGGGCGTTCCCGTATCGACGGAGACTATGAAGCGGCATATGCGCTGACACAGGAGTTCATCACGCGATTTGCGGAGAGGTTCGGCTCGCTCAACTGTTTCGAGCTGATCGGGTGTGATTTTGCCACACAGGAAGGCAAGGTCCGTTTCAAAAAGGAAAATCTTCGTCGCAAGTGCCTCGAATATTCGACGTTTGCCGTTGAAACGTCTCTCGAACTGCTGCGTGAAAACGGGTATGTGCCTTCGCATGAGGACTTCATCAAGTCGCGGCTGGCCCCCTGCGGCCTGTCGTGCGGCAAGTGCCTTGCGTATGCGGATGGGCCGATCCGGCAACTGAGTGGCAGACTGGCCAGTGAGCTGGGCGACAATTTCGGGGTGTATGCCCAGCGGTTTGCAGGCATGAATCCGGTCTTCAGGGAATATGCTTCTTTCCGCAAGCTGCTCGATTATCTTTCTCAGGGAACCTGCTCGGGATGCAGGGAAACGGGTTGTCTGTTCAAGGACTGCAAAGTACCGTCCTGTGTGTTGGAGAACGGTGTGGACTATTGCCATCAGTGCGGGGAGTTCCCCTGTGATCGGCACGGTATGCCCGAGGGGCTGGCCCAGCGGTGGCAGGAGAACAACGAGAAGATGCGCGATATAGGTGTGGACGCATGGTTTGAAGGATGCAAGGACAAACCTCGGTATCCTTAGGGCGTCGATAGATTAACGGTAAGCATTATTTGTTTGATATTGAACGGAAAAAGCGGGTGCCGATAGCAATATGATTGCGAAGATAGTTCTTGAAAATTTCATGGCGCACGAGCGGACCGAGCTGGAACTTGGGCCGGGCGTGAATGCCCTGACCGGACCCAACAACACAGGCAAATCCGCCATTGTCGAGGGGCTTCGCTGTCTGGCCACCAATCCGGTGCCCAAGCATTATATCCGCCATGGTGCCAAGGAGGCGCGGGTATCGGTGGAGCTTGAGGATGGGACGCGTATCGTCTGGATCCGCAAGAAGCGTTCATCTGGTTATGAGTTATGGCATCCCGGCGCGGAAGAACCGGAAGAATACTGGAAATTCGGGCGTAAGCCACCGGAAGATATACTCAATGCTCTGCGCCTTGATCTGGTCGAGCTGGAAACCGGGGATGCCGTTGACGTGCATGTGGGCAATCAGCGCGAGCCTGTCTTTCTGCTCAACCAGCCCGGTTCCAATGCGGCTGCCTTTTTTGCCGCCTCCACCGAGTCGGCCCACCTGCTCGCCATGCAGAATGTCCTCAAGCGCCGGACACAGGATGCCAAGCGTCGTGAACGCGATCTTGAAGGGCGTCTGGGCACGGTCCGGGATGAAATGGACGTGCTTGCCCCGTTGCCGGACATTGCACTCGCTGTTGAAACAGGCCGGGAACTTGAGCAGTCTTCAAAAAAACTGCAAGGGGAAATTCCTGTTCTTGAAAAGCTGCTTGAGATGCGTGGCGGCTTTGAATCCAAATTGACGGCCAGAACGGACACCGCAACCATCCTTAATGGTGTGCTTGACCCACCAAAGCTGAAAGATGTCAGCGGGATAGCTGAAGTCGTCCGGCAGGTCGACTGGATTGGAAAGGCGCTTGGAAAAGCCCGGAAAACCGACGCCGCTCTGGCCCCTGTAGCACCGCCTCCTATCATCTTTGATACGGGCCGGATGGCAACCCTCTGCGGGCAACTGCAACGTGTCGGACAGGTGTTGGAGACAGCGCAGCAAAAGGGACAGGTGGCTGCCGGAATAACAGCTCCGCCAGAACCGGAAAACACAACTCATTTATCCGGTCTTATTCAAGAAATGGTTGCTACCCGGCGGCGGCATGACCGTATGGCCCGGTGGGGCAATGCGTTGCAGGATGTTGCTGAACCGCCGGATGTTGTTTCTGATGTCCGGTTGGGCTCGTTTCTTGGAGATATGGCCCGACTGTCCGCAGCCATGCAGGATGCCCAGCTTCGTCTGAATGGATTGGAGACCGAGTTGCAGTCCTTGAAAGAAGGCATTGAATCGCGTGTCCGCGAGATCGGCAGGTGCCCGACCTGCGGCGGTAACTTCAATGCAGATGAATTCCTTGATCGGGAGCATGTCCATGACGCTTGATACCCTGCGAGCAAACGGCCTGTTTTTCATGGCTGATCCCCATCTGGCGGACACTCCGCCTGGTCAGCGCCTTGATGGTTATCTCGATCAGATCATGACCAAGATAGAGGCGTGTCTTGACCGTGCGGACGAACTCGGCATGGTGCCGGTTTTTCTTGGCGACCTCTTTCACTGGCCGCGTGACAACTCCAACAAGATGCTTGTGGAACTCATCCGGCTCTTTGGCTCCCGCATCGGAAACCGGAAAGTGTGGGCGCTTGTGGGCAACCACGACAAATACCAGTCCCGCTTTTCCGAGGACATCTCCATTGCGGTGTTGGAGATCGCCGGAGTGCTCAATCTGATGAAGGAAGACGGCCCGCAGTTCATTCTGGAGGCCAACGAGGAACGTGTGTTGGTTTGCGCCAGTCCGGACGGCACGCCGCTGCCCAAATCATATGACCGGCAGGACGGTGATCCGGAAACTGTCATTTGGCTCACCCATCACAACATTCAATTCCCCGAATTCATCGACCGGGCCTATTCCATAAAAGAGCTTCCCGGCATTGACTGGCTGGTGAACGGCCATATTCATCGTCCCCAGCCCACCATAACCAAGGGCCAGACCACATGGGCCAACCCCGGCAACCTGACCCGGCTGACCTTTACACATCGGTCCAAAGAGAGGGAACCCGCGGCCGCTATCTGGACGCCCGGTTGCGAAGAATTGGAAAAATGGGTGGTGCCGTTCGAATCTTTTGACGTCGTTTTTCCGGATCAGGAACTGCCCGTCGAAGAAGAGATGGAAGCTGACAGCGAGTCGGAATTCATCACGGGATTGGAGCGGCTCGCATGGCAGCGGACGCACGAAGGGACCGGATTAAAACAGTTTCTTGAAGTCAATTTGACCAGAGAGACGCCCGAAGGCGGACTTATCTGGGAATTATACGAGGAGGTCATCCACGGTGATGAATAACCACAACGGAACAGGGACAACGCAAGATTCCCAATTGGAACAGGAACTTAACGGACTTCGTCGTCAGTATGAACAACTCCGCGACCAAAAGGTCCGCACCGAGCAGGACATAGCCAATCTTTCCAGTCAGCTGGAAGGACTCAAGGCGCAGGCCAAAGCCGAGTACGGTACAGACAACCCCGAAGAACTCCAAGCGCTTCTGAATCAAAAACGCCAGGAAAACGAGCGTGTTGTGTCAGAGTACCGCGAGCATGTCCAAAAGATACAGGCCGACCTCGCGGCTGTGGAAAACGCTGTGGACGGAGACAGATAGTGGACGCTGACCGCCCTTTGCCTGACATGCGCGCCATAGAGCGGCGTCTGGATCGTCTTTCCGCCTTTGCCGAGGCTCGGCATGGCGAGCATGAGCGGTTGCTCGGGCAGCTTGCCGAAGTTCGGGATTTCCTCGTTCTCGCGCCCAAAGCACGCGACACCCTTGAGGAACTATCCACCGCGCTTTTCGGCAAGGTGCTCGATCAGGTGGAGGCGAATCTCACCCACGCCATCCGCGAAGTGCTTGGGCAGGATCGCGTTGTTTCCACCAGCCGCGAGATCAAGAACAACCGTCTGCATATTGATTTCCAAATCCAGAATCGCGGGAATGAAAAGGAAATCGAGGACATTCTTACCGGACAGGGCGGCTCGGTCTGCAACATCCTTTCAGTCGGGTTGCGGTTGATCGCATTGTCCCAGTTGCCAGAGGAGCATCACCGCCCGTTTCTGGTCCTCGATGAGCAGGACTGCTGGCTCAAGCCCGCGCTTATCCCCAAATTCATGCAGCTTATCAACGAGATAGCACAGCGGCTCGGGTTGCAGTTGCTCGTTATCAGCCATCATCCCCTCGACCTCTTTGCCGAGGCTGCGGACCGTATTTTCGAGTTGCGGCCCGACAGGGAGAGTGGAGCGACGGTCAAGCGGGTGAAGTAGGGGATGCCTCCGGCGGCCTAAGAACCTTTCGAGAAAGGTTCTTAGGAATCTCCTAAGCTTTTTGGTGCGCCTTCGGCGGGTGCGTTGGTTTGGGGGGATTGGTGTGTTGGGGTGGAAGACTGCGTTCGGAGAGAATCGCACCGGACATCTTCGGCGCGCGATCAAGCTGTCCGGCGCGATTCTCTCCGAACAGTGCCCACGCCGCGTGTGCGTTGCGGGAGTAGCTTGGGAAATCGCCCTTGCGGCGTTTCGTACATTAATCCAAACAGATTTGTTCTTTTCTTTGTCGTTTTATCAGAGGTGCAAGCAATAACACTAAGAGGCACAAGCTTTCATTTACCCACCCCACGCGCGCTTAGCGCATACAAAAAGCTTCGGAAAGGAGAGGGGATGGGAGTCCAGAGGGAAGGGGAGAGGGAGAAC
>Ga0209692_10000628_pt1 | contig 73012 bp, 72 predicted proteins | sample tdDd472_FD_187129 | JGI IMG/M metagenome (GOLD analysis project Ga0209692, IMG submission 187129) | Marine sediment microbial communities from the Atlantic coast under amendment with organic carbon and nitrate - tdDd47.2 (SPAdes)... | ecosystem: Environmental > Aquatic > Marine > Coastal >... | reverse complement strand
TTACTCACCCGTGCGCCACTCTACTAAGGATTGCAAGCAATCCCGTTCTCGTTCGACTTGCATGTGTTAAGCACGCCGCCAGCGTTCATTCTGAGCCAGGATCAAACTCTCCAGTTATAATCCTTTTTCTTAAAACTCTTTGGTTGCGTATTTTACCCAACGGTAAAAACGCTACCCGCTCATTTCTTCTTCACTGACCAATTTTCAAAGATCAAAAATTCTGTCCAATTCAAATAAGCCCTCTCGAATCTGTCCAATTCAAATAAGCCCTCTCGAACAGAACTCGACTATAATATAGAAAGCATACTCGCTTGTCAACCACTTTTTGTGTTTTAATTTTATTTTAATATAAGACCTGAAGGAAGGCGCTCTCCAAACTGCACGCTCTTCTCTTTCATCCCTATTCCAACCCTTTCTCTTATCTGAACCTGTAATTTTTTGTCCACACCCAAATCGTTCATCCAGTTTAAAATTTGGTTAAGCATATCCTCAGAAATATCACGGGTACGGTCCCCGGTTTTTCTTGCCAAAGAGACAACAAGACTTGCCACAGGATCCGTCTTTTTCCATCTTTTTTTCATTATTTGATGGATCCAGCGAGAAACTTCAGCCGGTGGAATCACCCTGTCCACAGATCCGTAGAGCAACTCCCGTGCCCCAAACCTAGATAAAGACCAGAACATTCGGTCTATCTTTTTGCCTTGTTTTAGCTGGGGCATCAGTGCTTTAGCCAGCACTACTTTATCTTTAACCAACAGGCGCTCCATATTACCTGATACCATCCACAACTCAGTCAACTCCTGGGGAGACAGCTTTGCTTTATTATTTTTTATCAATAAAGATGAGGTATCCTGAAAAAACTGTCGTTGCTGCCCGGCCTTCAAGCCGGCAGCAATTCGCCGGATAAAGATCCACCACTCAACTTTGTTTTGCTGAACCTTGTCAAACAGAACCCCTTCCAGGTAAATTTTCCACAATTTCCTTGCCCTTTCCTCATCAAAGGCATCACCGAAGCCGGGCCGCATACAGAAACCGGTGAGGTTCAGCCACCGGGATTCAAGCGCCGCAGACCCTAAACGGGCCGGGGCTATCTCAATGAGCCGATCTGCCAGACACCGGAGAAACGACAACGGCCAATTGGCCTTTCTCTGTCCTACAAGAATTTCAATGGTTTTTACAATCGTTTTTACACCGTCATCACCGAACTTCCCGGAAAACACCGATTCAATTTCCTCACAGGCCTTGAGAATCAAAGCATCGTCATAAACCTCTGTGTCACGGGCCTCTGGAGCAGGTGCTGAATTTCTCAACTGAAACTGAAGCTTCCACTGGTGATCCGAGACTGCCGAACGGCAGAACATGGAAAGGCTTCCCATCTCAGTATATTCCGCCCCCATGGTTATGGGAATCTGCTTTTGCTCACCATCCCTGCCGAATTTAATAATGGTCTGGATGGGAGACATGGCAGTCAGGGAGGCGTCAATAGGGATAAGATCTCCGGCAATATCACCGGACCTGAAACTTGAGCTGTACACCTCAAAACCCACCGGCTGGTTGGCTCTGACTTCAAACTCCATATCAGGCAAATCAATAACAGCCCCTTCATCAAGCCCTCTCTCAACAAGACAAACGGCTTTTTGATCCTTGTCCGCGTCGGTTGAAATCCCCAGGTAATAGCTTCTCGGACTCCCGCTACCCACCCGGACGCCTATTCCCTGTTTAACCAGGCCATAGTAGGAGGCACCGACCCCAACAGCCAGCTCAGGACGATTGTTCTCCAAAATGACAGGTTTATCCGCCTCAGTGGTTTTAAACCACCTCCGGACTGATTCTTTAATCCTGGACTGAACCAGAGCCGGCTTAAGCGTACCTCCGTTAAAAAGGATAAAATCCGGCATGGGCTCGTCCTTGGCCAGGGTATTCTTTATGGTATCCCTGTGCTGTTCCAGAAAACGGACAATATGTTTTGTCACAGATGCTTCTTTTTCAAAAGGAAGTCCGAAATCAGCAATTTCCTTTCCAGCCCCTCCCTCTGTAAACTCAGCCGTATTAACATCCGCAAAAAATTGCCCCCGCAGCACATTTTCCACATCCCCCCGGGTCAGATCAGCGGCAAGAGTACCGGCAATCAATGCCCTGCCCTCCCCTTTCAAAGTGATTCTCACCGAAGGTTCGCCCTGGTCAAGAATTCTTTCCTTGGCCTCACGGCACCTGTGGCAAAGAGTTTTCCACTTATCCGAACTTAATTGCGACCTTGATTCAAATTTACCTTCGACAATTTTAGCCAAAGCAAGATCAATATTGTCCCCGCCCAATATTAAATGATCGCCTACGGCCAGGCGTTCAAACCGAGGAGATCCTTCTGTTTCTTTCAGGGTGATCAGGCTGAAGTCGGTTGTACCGCCGCCCACATCACAGACAAGAATCAAATCGTCCGCACCTACCTTGGTCTGCCAATCCTCTTCATGACGGATCAGCCAGCTATAAAAGGCTGCCAAAGGTTCTTCCAGCAGCGTTACAGATTGACCAAAACCGGCCAACCCCACGGCTTCCATGGTCAGATCCCTGGCCTCTTCATTAAATGATGCCGGAACTGTAATTACCACAAATTGATTTTCCAGAAACAAATCTTCATCTTTTACAAAATGATTCCAGGCGCTTCGGATATGGCTCAGGTACTCGGCAGTGGCAGTGACCGGAGAAACTTTTTCAACGCCTTCAGATCCCCATGGCAGGATCTTAGCCTTCCGGTCCGCCAAAGAATTGCACAGCCAGCTCTTGGCAGAAGAGACAAGCCTATAAGGAATTTTTGACCCGTGATCTCGGGCAAAACTACCCGCAAAAAGATCTTCACGCTTCTTCCAGGGGTGTTTCAGCACTTCCTTTGAAATATCGTATTCCCCGGGAATATATAAAAAGGACGGAAGGACCGGTATTTTTGTAAATTCTCCATGACCGGTAAGCTGAGGAATATTGAAGGTCTTGATAACCTTATCTTTATCCGGCGACTCACGGGTGTCCTCAAGCACTTTTTTCAATGCCAACACATCCACATAAGATACTGCAGAATTAGTAGTCCCCAAATCAATGCCGATTACATATTGTCTATCCTGAAAACCCAAAACAAACCCTCCTGCCCCAATTATTGAATTTCGATTTCAGCAGGAGTCATAACACCCGGATCCTGGATATCAGATAACTTTGGAACGTCCTTTTTACCCGCCTTCCATCCCGGATGCCTTATAATCCCATGGAACGGCGGATGCCCTGACACATTACCCACCAGATTTATGGCATCAATATCAAAGCCGTCTTCAATGATGATGGCATCCCCTTCCTCACCATCAACAACGGACTTGGGGTCAATATACTTTTTAACCGCCTTTTTGCAATCTTCCTGAATGCTTCTGACAGCCGCACCGATCTGCTCGTCTTCATACGCACTCAAATCCTCATCGAAAAAGTCCAGCAGCCGCCCTTCCCGCTGAAGCACAGACAACGTATGGAGAAAAAGCCGTCTTTTCCTTTCCTGCTCGACCTTCTGATCAATGAAATCTTTTTTTCCGTATTTTTTTACCGACCCAGCCTCGGGCGCAACATGAGCAGATCTCAGAGCAGGGGATATAAAAACAGACAACACCAGCCATCCTATAATACCCAACAAAAAAAAGAATCCCATAATACAGGGAATGACCCAGATATAAAACTTCTGGAAAACCAATTCAAAAAAGTCAACCCAGTCCGGAACCGCTTGGGTCAAAAAGCCCTGTCCTTCTTCAGAGGAGAACATCTTTAGAAAATGCTCCAGTCCATAATACCCAGGCACGGCAACAGCCGCACCCAACAGCATCATACACACAATAATAATACCGAAAGATTTTCTTCTATAGCTTTTTAAAATATCCAAATTATTTTCTCCTGATATTACCGGCCCCAAACAAAAAAAAACTCTCAATTCCGCTCTGTACAATTAAAAAAACCACGCCGCATTCCGCAACATGGCCATCAATTATAATACAGAATAGAATCAGATCAAGTTAAAGATCCCCAAAAGGGGAAGAACGATCCGGGAATCAGGGAATTCTTACAGGATCATTCAATTCACTTAACAACAATTCTGTCTTTATTTACCTCAAACACCTTGGTGCCTATCCCTTTAACATTCATGATATCTTCAGGCTTCTTAAAAGGATGGACTTTTCTATATTCTATAATACGTTCTGCAATGCTCACCCCCACATGCTTCAAGGTCATAAGAATTTCCTTGTCGGCCGTATTGATATTAACCTTTCCGGTATTCGCAATTGCCGGAACAAGAAAGCAGGCGATCAACACCCCAACCAAAAGGACTGAAATGGATCGTTTTATTTTTTTCATGGTATGCCCTCCATACTTAAAATAGTCAAAAAAACGTTCCCTGACTCCCATAAAGTGTTTTTCACAGCAAGCACCTGGGGTCCAATCGAATTACTGAACATATAGAGCTATAGGGTATAATAATTTAGAGCATCTGTTTAGAAAGTCTGAAATTGATCGAATATGAACATGATAAATTTACTATAAAGAATAAAGCATGAAAATTCAACATCTAATATTTCAAATCAGGATATCCTGTATTCAGGAATCATTTCTTTCATGATTTTTCTGATACCATCGCCATCACGGTTTTCTGCCATCCCTTTTAAATCCGTGAGTTTACCGTTCAAAGCGTTCATATCCACACAATTGGTATTTAAAACCATGATTTTTTTATGCTCCGTAGGAACAACATCCTCTTTATCGGTCATCAATTCTTCATACAATTTTTCTCCGGGCCTCAGTCCTGTATATTCAATTTGAATATCGACATCAGGCTCAAATCCTGAAAACCGTATAAGGTCCCGGGCCATACTATCTATTTTCACGGGTTTCCCCATTTCAAGGACAAAGGTCTCACCCCCCTTCCCCATGGCACCGGCTTGGAGGATTAACTGGCATGCCTCCGGGATTAACATAAAATAACGGACCATATCCTTATGGGTGACGGTTACCGGCCCCCCCTCTTTGATTTGCCTCTTAAATAAGGGAATAACACTGCCCACACTGCCAATCACATTTCCAAACCTAACCGTCATAAATGAAGTTTCAGAGCCATTGCTGCAACTTATTTCCTGGACCAAGAGTTCAGCAATCCGCTTGCTTGTACCCATGACATTGGTCGGGTTAACCGCTTTGTCCGTAGAAACAAAAACAAATTTTTCACATTTAAATACCTTGGTGACTTCAATTAAATTCTTAGTCCCAATCACATTATTATCGACAGCCTTCCATGGATGGCCCTCCAGCATGGGTACATGCTTGTAAGCGGCAGCATGGAAAACTATCTCCGGCTTAAATTCGTTAAAAACTTTATGCAATTCACTTTTATCCTGAATGTCCCCCAGCACGGGGATCACCTCAACATTCGGATAACTTTGTTGAAGTTCAAGATCAATCTCATAAAGCGGACTTTCTGCTCGTTCAAATAGAATAATTTTCTCAGGTTCATACCTACAGATCTGTCGACACAGCCCTGTACCTATCGATCCACCAGCTCCGGTAACAATCACCCACTTATTCCTAAGATATTTTCCAATTTCTTCTATATCCAACTTAACGGCTTCTCTACCCAAAAGGTCTCGATATTCAACATTTCGAATGGAAGTAATATCAATTTTCCCATTGATTAGTTCTCCTAAATCAGGAACTATTTTGAAATTGACATCAGCCTTTTTGCATAATTCAACTATTTGCCTCATCTTATCTGGACATAGGCTCGGTATGGCAATAATAACATCCTCAGCACCTGTAGACTCAACTATTTGGACAAGGTAATCAATAACATTCAATACAGGGACACCATGAATTTTTTTGCCGATTTTTGAAATATCATCATCCAAAAATCCTAAAACATGAGACTGAACAGAAGGATTTCCGTTGAATTCCCGACAAATTTTCTGGCCATAATCGCCTGCCCCAATAATCAGTGCACCTTTTCCTTTTCCGGCGTTTCTCCTGAATATCCTCAGGAATGCATATATTAAATCTCTAATCGTTACTTTCTCTGTAAATGCCTCAAAACACAAACGAACCGAAAGTCTCAGCCCCCCAATTGAGAGGACCGTAAGACACCAGTCAATGACAAAAACAGACCTGGAAATATTTTCAAACCTGGTTTGATACAGAACTAAGGTAATTATAATAAATGTTGCAACAAGTGATGCCTTTACAATACTAATTAAATCATTGAGGCTCGTATATCGCCACATCCCTTTGTATAGCTCAAAAAAATAAAAACAAATGATCTTACACACTAACGCATAAGGAAGTATGTACAAAAAACTTACAGCAAACCATTGTGTCTTAACAAAATCAAATCGAATTAGATGTGCCAGATAAAAAGAAATGGCCAGCAAAATAATGTCAAGAAATAAAACAATAAATAAATTTCTAGAGACTCTCACCTTCACTTTTCCACAATCCTTATTAATTTATGTATACGGTTTGACACCACCATAAATATAACAAAATAAACGAAATAAACTGAAAACAGTGCTGCGATACCTCTTGGTCGTATAGCAACAACGGAAAAACCAATTAATAATTGTACAAAGCCATAGGCCAAAGATATTTTCCAGTGCTTTATTTCAAGTTCATTAGCCAATAACTGATAGAGATGTTTACGATGAGGTTGAGTTAAAGATTCACCAGCGTTCAACCTTACCAACATTGTACAAATTTCATCCATGTAAAAAGGAGCTATAAATCCTACCATTACAATGAAATCAATAATATTTTTTGATAATGCGACAATGAGACAAGCAAAAACAAAACCTAATAAAACACTCCCAATATCTCCCAAAAAAACTTTAGCTTTTGGAAAATTAAGAAAAAGGAAACCGATACATGAAAACATCAACATAAAACATATCATCTGATATAAATTATCGGCTCCAATAAGATAACTATAGATCCAAATTAAAAAGAATCCAACAACACCTGTAACTCCAGCAATGCCGTCTATACCATCCATAAAGTTATAAAAATTGGATGTACCGACGATAAATACTGAAATTGGTATGCACAAAAGATATGCTTCCAACCCAATCCGTCTTGAATATAATAAACAAAAAATAAATAGAAAACTGGAACAAAACTGAACAATCAGCCTTTGATTGGTAGTTAAGGCATTCTTATCACCCCCAAAAAAACTGACCGCAGCAATGACAACAGACGGTAACCATAACCATAGAGGAATTGACATTACCAAACTTCCAAGAATTAAAGTAGATAGAATCCCTATGCCTCCACCCTTTGGAATAGTTTCGGAATGAGAACTTCTAATATTTGGAATATCGTTTAGCCCCATTTTATTTCCGAATTTCATTACGAGCCATGCACCAGCCCCCCCCAATACCCCACCGAAAATAGCCGCTTGAATCAACTCTATCATCTATCAAATACTTCTTTCAGCGTTTGAATTGGCTTGAAACCGGTCATAAGCATTTTCGTATTGTCAAAAACAAGGTCCTTTGCAAGTTTATCGTAGCATGAGTGCAACCAACTTCGTTTGCTCTTTAAGATTAAACCTCCTATTCTAGTTAATATCCATACTATTGGTAATGGTATAATCAATACAGGCTTATCTTGATGTTGTTTAGAACTCTTAAAAATCTCAATTATTTTATTGAAAGAATAGGATCTCTCATCACACACATTATATAAATTTGAGTGCCTCGCACCCAATTTTCGATTAGCAGTCATAAGAGACTCAATAAAAGCTATTAGGTTTTGTCTCGAAACTGCTGACATCTCTTGATTTCCTAAACCGAATCTAATGTAAAATTTTTTCCAAGGTCCCAAAACTCGTCGTTCTAAATTAAGACTCCATTCGTAGTCATACACTGGAGCGAGCCTGAGTATATCAAGCTTATTCAACCGACCCTGCTCGAACAAACCTACAAGGCGTTGTTCCGCATCCAACTTGCTACATGCATAATCGCTTGTAGGATTGCATTCACAATTCTCTATAATTGGTCCTGCGTTATTGTTGTTTTCACCATAAACAGATATAGACGACAAAAAAATAAAATGGATATCTGGATTACTTAAACCCGCGATTTTAGCTATTCTTTCAGTAGCATAGCTATTTACGGATAAATAATTTTCTAAATCAATGCTTCCAATTTTTTGATGAGCAATACCAGCACAATGAATGACGATATCAGGTTTATTGCTCTTGAATAAATCAGCGACATGGTTGCTATTCGCAATGTCAACTTTTTGATATTTTATCTGATTTGAACCATCAGTAGGACATTCTCTATCGGTAGCAATAATATTGCCATATATTTTTAATTTCTGGGACAAAGCCTTTCCAACGAACCCGGAAGCACCTGTAATAAGAATATTCATTGGGGTCTCTGAAATAATTGTAAACTCTTTCTAAAATATTTGGACATAACTTTGAGTATGTTGGTATCAACGTCATTTTCACGACAAGCACGTACAATTTCCTGATTCAATATCCAATTGCTCATCAAATTTTTTGTACTTACGCCACCTGTTCGCATTTTCACAATTACATTTTTTATATGGCTATAAGTTATTCTATTTGAAAGTAGAAATCTGACTAAAAGTTCAAAGTCTGCTGCTATCTTATAGTCTGTTTTATAATTTCCATACATTCTATAGCAATCCTTCCTAACAAAAAAAGTGGGATGTGCAGGCATCCAGCCGTACGCAAATTGACCAAGGCAAAATTTTTCTGAACTATAATATCTTACTATTCTATCAAGGTTATCCGGGTTAACAAAAACAAGGTCAGCAAAAACAGACTCAACATTTTTGTTCTTGAATTCATTGGCAACCCTTTTCAAGCACTCTGAATCAAAATATAAATCATCAGCATTTAATGTTCCAATAACATCACCGGTTGCTAAGTTCAATCCTTTATTCATGGCATCATAAATACCTCCGTCCGGCTCTGAAACCACAAAAGATAATCTATCTGAATAATTTGAGACGATACCCAAAGTTCCATCAGTAGATCCACCGTCAATGACTATGTGTTCGACGTTCTGATAAGACTGAGATGCAACAGATTCAATTGCACAGGCAATCGTTTTTTCCGAATTATAAACAACAGTAATAACAGAAATCTTCATTTTTCTGCCCCTACACATTTGCTTTCAATTTTCGTGCTCTTAAAAACCAGTCATATGCATTCTCAATACCTTCTTCAAAAGGTATTGAGAATTCCCAACCCATCGATTTTAGGCGGGAAACATCCAGTAACTTACGAAATGTGCCGTCAGGTTTCGAAGAGTCAAAGGCGATTAGCCCCTCGTATCTAACCTGTTTTTTTATTGTTTCGGCAAGTTGTTTTATCGTGCAGTCAATGCCGGTCCCCACATTCACAAAACACGCAGAAGGATAATTGTTCAAAGTTTTTTTAATAACAACGTCCGGTAACGACATGAGATAAACAACAGAATCAGCCAAATCATCCACATGGAGGAACTCTCGTCGTGGGGCCCCAGTTCCCCATACAACCACTTCATTAGCCCCGGAAACCTTAGCGTCATGAAATTTTCGAATCAAGGCTGGCAATACATGTGAAGTTTCAAGATCAAAATTGTCATTAGGACCATAAAGATTAGTGGGCATGGCGGCCATATACGTAGTACCATATTGACGGTTGTAGGCCTCGCACATTTTGATCCCCGCGATCTTGGCTATTGCATAAGGTTCGTTGGTGGCTTCCAAAACTCCAGTAAGTAAATGCTCTTCCTTCATTGGTTGTGGTGCATGTTTGGGATAGATACAGGAGGAGCCCAAAAACAATAATCGTTCCACCTTATGGATGTAGGCTGAGTGGATGACATTATTCTGAATGGTCAAATTATCGTAGATGAACTGGGCCGGATAGGTATTATTGGCCTGAATTCCACCGACAAGAGCTGCGGCAAGAAAAACATAATTGGGTTTTTCTGTGTTAAAAAATCCATCCACTTGAGCCTGGTCCTTCAGGTCTATTTGGACATGTTTTACCGGCATGTCATTCTGCTCTTGAAGGATAGAAGAATGATATGAACCTATAAGATTTGTATATCCTTTGTGAACCAAATCCCGGATAATGGCAGAGCCCACCATTCCTGAGGCACCTGTTATCAAAATTTTATCTGTTTTATTCATTAGGGCTGTATACCTTGAACCCGGCTCGTTGGCAGAGTTCATCCTTTTTAGTTTCTTCAAGATCAGCCTGGGTCATTTCACAGACCAGTTCTTCAAAACTGATTTTAGGTTCCCATCCAAGGTTCCGTTTAGCTTTAGACGGATCTCCTAAAAGGCTCTCCACTTCTGTAGGCCGAAAATACCTTGGATCTATCCTTACAATTGTTTTACCGTTTGCCTGATTGACACCTTTTTCATAAATACCCTCACCTTGCCACTGAATGGTCATGCCAAGTTCTTTAGCACTGAGTTCAACAAACTCTTGGACCGAATGTTGTTCACCTGTGGCTATAACGTAATCATCAAACGTTTCCTGCTGAAGCATAAGCCATTGCATTTCAACATAGTCTTTTGCATGGCCCCAATCACGGAGGGCATGTAAGTTACCCAAGTAAAGACAGTCCTGCATGCCCAGATGAATACGACAAAGAGCACGGGTAATTTTTCGAGTAACAAAAGTTTCTCCTCTGATTGGGGATTCATGATTGAACAGGATGCCGTTGCAAGCATAGATGTTATAAGCTTCTCTATAGTTTACAGTGATCCAGTAGGCATAAAGTTTAGCGCAGGCATAAGGAGATCTTGGATAAAAAGGAGTTTTCTCGGTCTGTGGTACTTCCTGAACCTTACCGAAAAGTTCTGAAGTAGAAGCCTGGTAAAAGCGAGTCTTGTTTTCCAAACCCAGAAGACGAATACCTTCCAGAAGCCGCATAGTGCCTAAAGCATCTGTGTCTGCAGTGTATTCCGGAGATTCAAATGAAACCTGGACATGGCTCTGCGCCGCCAGGTTGTACACTTCATCTGGCTGCACCTGCTTGAGGATTCGGACCAGGTTGGTTGCGTCAGTGAGGTCGCCGTAGTGAAGTATCATTTTTCGGTTGTCGGCGTGAGGATCTTCGTAGAGATGGTTGATGCGGTCTGTATTAAACAGGGAGGCTCTCCTCTTAATACCGTGAACCTCATAACCTTTTTCCAGAAGGAATTGAGCCAAATAGGCTCCGTCTTGTCCTGTAATACCTGTTATTAGTGCTTTTTTCATTTTCTCTCTTTTAGGTTAAATTTATTTTACGAAGTCAGTGACTTGCCCCCTTTTTGAGTACAACCTGCAATGTTAGGAAGGCTCCGACCTTTCAAAATGTTTCTGATTTCATACCATTTCCATTACTACTTTTCAAATACCTGCCCAGGGGATAGGGCAACGCCGGGGAGCAACCCGAGCACTGTGGAACTGTTATAATAGAAACACTTTACATCTCTAAGTACAATCAGGCATGTCCTTCAACTCTGATCTGTTGACTTTACATTTTTCCGATTTTACGAATTTTAATCTTTATTGCCGGATTACCCCTGTAAATTCCGTATGCTTCTAAATCTTCCGATGCCACAGAGTTTACAGTCAGTACGGAATGATTTTTACAATTTACATTCGGACCAACAATGCTTTTAGTCCCAATCCAAACCCCATCTCCTAAATGAATTTCACCCAGCATTAGGTCAAAAGCTGCTTTTTGATAATTATGGTTGCCACAAAGTAACATCGCACCTTGAGATAGACAACAATTTTTCCCAATTTCGACATCGGCCAGGCTGTCAATCCAAACAGACTCCCCTATCCATGTATAATCGCCAACTTTCAACCGCCAAGGGTATTTAATATTTACAAAAGGCTTGATAATCACTTTTTTTCCAATTTCCGCTCCGAATAAACGAAGCATAGCCACCTTCAAAGCATTTATGGGTAAATATGGATTTCGAACAAAAAGCAGATTAACGTAGTACCATAATGTACGTTTTACAATGGAGGCCCCTGTATGGTACCAATGATTATCGTATTTAGACAGATCCGTTTTCATATATTACCCTCCTGCAAAGTTAGGGGCTTGTATCGTGAATTTTTCAAAAAAATTATAAAATCAGTTTCCAATTTCCAACCACCTTCAGAGGATATCAAACAAACAAATGTTATTATACGAATCTAAAATTTGTCTAGAAGTAAATCTGTCTATGAAGATCCGCCTTCCATCCAGAGTCTCTATCAAACTTAAATTCCTATCAGTTTTCACAACGCGGCCAATAACCGGCTTTTCCACATTCTCCGTTTTTCCATTTTGGAAATTTTTTAACACTTCTAAATTCATTAGTTTTCCATATAAATCTTTCCAAAACAAACAAATCAGGCATGAACCATATTAAACATCCTGATATACACACCGGCCGTATCTTCAGCTTGTTGTCGTTTCGAAACAAATTTTTTTGCATTTCGACACATAGATAAAAATTTTGAGTCATCCATATCAATGCACTCCTGAAGGACGGAAATAGTATTACGATTTGTCGAGATAGGCACATCCCAGCCGACGCCTTGATCTTTCAAATTTTTCCATGGTGTATTATTACTTATAATCACAGGCAGACCAACCTGGAGAGCTTCGGCTATTGAGTGTCCAAAATTTTCAGCAAAACTCAACATACAAAAAAAGTGATGCTGCCGCAATTTACTGGCAACCTCGTTGTGGTTTACAGCCCCTTGATAATTCACAAAGATACCTGACGGGAGATCCTCTATTTTTTTCTTACATTGTTCCCAGTAATCCATATCATCTATGACACCATACAGATTAAATTCCACATGTCCTTTAACATGATTCAATGCATCCAAAACACCCATTAAATTTTTCTCATGGGCTATTCTCGCCATATAGGCCATCCTAAGACAGCCTGTCTTCTTTTGAGGAGGATCCGATAAGTTTTGTAAGTTCTTGAGCAAAGAGATATTAGGGGCCAGGCATATTTTAGCATATCTGCCGACTACATTGCGAGTATCTTCTGCCTCGTGAGCCGAGGCAGAATGCCAGACAATTTTCTTAAAAAGACCAGATGACCTTCCCAGAATGATACAGATCTTTTTTTTTAAAAAACCCTTTTTCAAGTACTTGGGGGAAAATGCACCTCGGGGGGCCAAAATAATATTTTTTTTACGGCAACTACTTATTAGCAAACAAAAAAATAGAGGTAAAAGATTAAACCTCGGACTAAAAATACCGTTAATATACAAAAAATCAAAATCCGTGTATTTAATCAACCTATAGATTTGATGAATGCTTCTAATGCCAGGAGATAGATATAAAACCCGGGCTTCCTGCATTTCTTTCCAGGAATTGGACGTCACGGATTTGTATGGCACTTTTTCCCCCAAATCGCGGTCGGCTGTCAAAACTAAAAAATTAAACCTGTCTGCAAGAAGACTTATCATGTTTGACAAACTGCGCACCGGACCGCCGAATTTAAATCCAGGTAGGTATCCCTCAGACACAACCAAAACAACCGGTTTACCAGCCATAACTTCAAATTCTCCTTATCTTATCAATATCCTGATCTAATTTTCACTTGAAAATGATACCTGAAAATGACAAATCCCAGGATGAACCATGAATATGCAATAAACCCGATATCCGATAGTATCGAATGCGATTTTAGAAACAGCAGGATGCTCATAGTGATACTTAATGGTCCGGCAATTAAGATCCGATCCTTTGATTTTGCACCATATACTAAGATCCCGATCAGATAACTGCAAAGTATAATAAGAAACGATAAAAACAAAATCAAACCAAGAACCCCTGTATCCATAATTATCTTGGTTAGACCGGAATCAGCCAATCCCTTAGCAGAATACTTTCTATCATTTGGGTTATTACTGAGCCTTAGGGGCTGTAACCAGTTTTCCAACAATGAATAGATGTCTTCAATCGAGTAGTTTGGATCCAGTTTTGATTCAGAACCGTACCCCCCTATTCCTTCCCCAAAGATCAGGTCAGGCTCCGAGGGGTTCAGTGATAAGAATGGTAGGGCAATTAACGCCCTGAAATAATAATCTTCCGGGTGGGACAACATCACCTCCCAGCGTGAGTAATTATCTTTGTATGTCACAGGACCACCAGACTTATATATACGCTGCATATAACCGACTCCTATAACCGATACAACAGCCACTGTAATCACGACACCGGATATTGCCAACCAAAACAGCATCCTTCTAGACCGATATAGGAAAAAAATGAATGTTGCCAGGAAATACAAAAGAAATGCTTCCCTGGAGCCTGACAGCATCACCCCGAAAAAGACAACCGCCGACAAATAAAAAATCGATTTATCCGAACGTTTTTGATTCAATGCCCAGATCAGTATCAACCCGAATACAATAAACCGGGCAAATTGTTTGTTGCTTGTAAAAAAAGAACTGACAAGCAAAATCATTTCATTTCCATAATTGCGCATTGAAGTCGCTGGGGAAATAAAAGGATTCCCCCACTGTCCCTTGACGTATCCGACTCCTGCGTAATGTCCATATATAAATTGAACGCCGGCAAACAGGACCGAAAACACAATGAAAACCATCAATAGTCGTCGAATGGAAAGACTATACCTATAATTCCAGTATTTCGCGAAAAAAAAACCCACAGGTAATAAGACAGAAGGAAGAAAATACGCCCTCAATGATGCGGCAATACATACTTCGGGGTAGTATTGTGTACTTTGTATTGATAGAATGAGTACATATTCTAATATACAGAATAAAATTAAAAGAAGAATGGACGGTATAAGCGGGAATGCATGCCCTCCGACTCCTTCCGAAGTCTCTTTCCTTTGAATTTCAAAACCCATCCGGCTTCTCAGGGAGGAGCTGGACACCTCCAATCGTACCATAGCGGCAAAAAGACAGACAATAACAATGTCTACAGCCAGCATCGGCATAATTGAGCCATGCAAGAAGTGCCTTATAAACCCAGTAAAAACATATACAACTATCGCTATAATTATTAAAAAATGAAATAGTTTCATCTAAAACTCATCATGGATCTACCCTTATAGTATACTAATCGGCCACTTGGGACCTACCCGATATCTGTTGATAATGACTGTACACCCTCATTCCTGTGGTAAAACATATAAATGCTTCAGTAATACATGTTGAAAAAGCTGCTCCGCTTGCACCAATGACGGGAATCATGAAATAATTTCCCAGTACATTTATAAAAACCCCAACCCAAGATATTCTCACATAAAAGTTTTCTTCCCTTAACGCCACAAGAATATTTATAAAAAGCCTGTTCATTATTAAAAAAGGAAAAGCAAAACAAAGGATAACCAGAAAACGGACCGCAGGGAAAAAAGAATCTCCATACAGGATAGTGACAGCAAAAGGTGCCGTAATGCCCATCAGCAAACCAATGATTATGCTCGAACAAAGAAAGGACCAGATTTTTTTAATCAGCAATGCAAAAGCGGTATGCTTTGAAAAGCTGAGTTTCTCTATAAATATGGGGGAGAACACCTTTAAAAAAATCAGTGGGAAAGCTGACACCGTAAGATATATTTGAGCGGCCACACTGTAATACCCGGTTTGGGTGCTTCCTAAAATTGCGAGTATAAGAATTGTATCCAGACGGAGATTGAGGAATTCAGCCATCCCGCCCATAGACAAGGGAAATGACTTCATTATAAATGCCTTTGCAAAACGGATATTTATCTGGGGGTAAAAAAAACGGATATTTTTACATTGCCAGAGGTATAATAAAAAGACACTGCAGAAACATAGAACGGTAAAAAGGCTGATGACCCCAAAGAATAATGTGTCTGCCAAAGCACAGAGCATGACGGCCAAAGATGACAGCACCTTGAAAATAGAGTTGTTCACAGCCCAAGCCTTCATATGACCAAGGCTGAGGCATGCGGTAAAAAAAAGCTGCTGTAAGCCTAATCCAATGGCATAAATAATTATTAAAAATAGTGTCAAACCTTGAATGCTTTCAACATCCAGGAACAGGTAGCTTACTGCGGCAGATAGAATAATCGTTGAGGGTGTGCTTATAAAAAGACGGACTCCCAGTGCATTGCTCATATACAATGGGAATTTTTTACTGCACCTTGCAACCTCCCTCCCGAGGATAACCTGTGTGCCGAAATTGCACACAATACCAATGGTTCCAACCAGAGTTAGGATTCCGGAGTAATCACCAAAAGTGGCCGCGCCCCAAAAACGGCCGATAACAACCCCAATAAACAAATTTGAACCCTGCGCTATGACATTATTGATAATGCCTAAAAATGAATCAAAAACAAATCGATTTTCTTTGGAAGTATTCACTTAAAGAGCCGTGTTCCGTGGTATTATCAACTCCTGGTTCAACTCACGGCAAAGAGAAAACACATGAATCTGCCGGCTTCCGGTGTGAGACGAATCAATACAGATATATTTCCCGGAGCGATCCCAACGGGGGTGCAGATCACACCGCCAGGGCGTGGATACATACCTGCTGTTAGCTCTGAAAGACCCGAGTTCAATGATGGACCCAGTTGAAATTTGAACAAGCAACAGGCGCTGATTCCCACCGGAATCTGGGTATGTGTCAGTCAGAAACCAGTCAGGGTTGATCGGATGAAATGATGGATGGCCGTCTTCCTGGAGAGAGTCGGCAGCTACAGTTTGACAATCTCCGGCCATGATATCAAACAGCATATAATGATTAGACACAATTTTTTTCCTGAGGGACGGTCTCACTGCAATGATGGAATGGTAGACTGGTAAAAGACACTTTAAAAAATAGCGCGTTAAAAACTTTGATCGCCTCAGTGAGTTCACCCTTGATTCCGGCTGGCCGAAAACAAGGAGATGCCCGTCATCCTGCCACGCATAATGCGACATATTTCCAGAATCGTATAGCAGGCGGATATCTGTTCCGTCTGTCCTGGCTGTATAGACCCGCCCATAGAGACCGCCATCAGCTATATTCCACCGATGGTAGAAAAAGAAAAACTCTCCACCAGGCGAAAATAGCAGGTGTTCAAGGTAGTTGTCTCCATCTGCCATGGATGACAACGGATTGAATTTCATCATATCCGCGGTCTCTATGATCAGCTGATTTTCACCGGTCTCAATATTCAATGAGCTGATACCATCCCCTTTGGGGCAAAAACCTTTCCATTGAGGATTCTCAATCCCACCATAACTATATCCCCTTCGGCACCAAAAATGTCTTTCATGATTAACGCATAGTGCCTGTTTTCCAGAATTCTGAACAGTATATACTGGCAGGGGGAGTACTTTCTCATGCCCGCTCTCAAGGTCAAAAACAACTGATACAAAGTTTTGGTCTCGCAAGTCATTGTAAATTATTTTTGAGGAAAAATCCGGCCCCAGCCACTGAAGCATTGCTCCCTGCTGCCAGTTAAAGGCATTGGTTTCTCCAATCTTTTTGCATCTGCCTGAATCCAGGCTCCAGACAAGAATGGATGCGGTATCACCTGCTTCTGGCATACGGTCCGAAAAATTGGCTTGCAGGGAAAGGATTCTTTTATTCTTTGAATCAAAAGGAGATTTGTCGTAGTAGCCGAACCAATGCTCACCTGTAGCAGGTGTTTCGAAAACTCTACACAATTCAGAATGCAATGAAAAAGATTCTTTTTGCATTCTCATAGCTTTTCAGCCAAAATATTAAAATTCACATTTTTGGCCAACCGAATCAGGCTTGGAATATCTTCAGGTAGTTTTATTCGCTTAGGTTTCCGGTATAAACAGGTAAATTGGCTAAAACCAAGCTGCGCAAGTGCATCAAAAAGGGCACTTTCTGAGAGATTAAATGCATGAAAGTTGCCGGCATTAAATTCAAAAATAACCTTCAGTGAAGGATTACGTCTATTCAGTTCGGACATCCCAAGAAATGCATCTGTTTCACAACCTTCTACATCCATTTTGACCAGATCAATCCTTGGCCATGACCGTTCTTTAAAAAATGAATCAAGGTCAGTGGCTTCAACCTCAACAATATCGTTCTCACTGTCAGTTTCTAGTGCCATTTTCGCAGAATCAGATGCTTCGGGATGTATAGAAAATCGTAAAGTTTTTCTAGTGTCTGCTATGGCAAAGGGCACCACCTCAATACTAGAATCTAATCCATTCTCCTGTATATTTTTTTGCAGGGCACCCCGTGTTGACTTCATGGGTTCAAAAGCAAAAACGCTCCCTGTATTGCCAACAATTTTTGCTGCCAAAAGAGAAAAAAAACCAATATGAGCGCCTAGATCTAAAAAGCCCATTCCAGGCTTTAGGATATGCATCACCTCCTGAGTGGTTTCCGGCTCATAGTCACCGTAAAGCCTTATTGGTGTTACAACACCGGCGTCTTCCGGGCGATAATAAAGCCGGAAACCATGAACATCAACCCAACCGTTACCAGATATTCCTGCCATTTCCTGCACTGGAATATATTTTTTTTCCAGCTTTCTTAGAACCACCCCAATTGAACTGTCTAAGAATGGGGTTTTATTAACAACAGTCTGAACTACACGACGTCCGTATAAATAAAAATTTTTCATATTTTTAACTCAACACATGGTTTAAAGCAGCGTTTATCCCTTCAATATCCTTGTCGAAGGTTGCTCTTGTTGAAACAATCTCAATAGAGCGTATTCCCATTTTTTCACAAAGCGGCAGGTCATCAGCCAAGGCCAATATTATTTTAGATAAATGTAGTGTATCTCCCACAGAAATAACATAACCGTTTCCATTTTTTCCTTCTTCGATTAAATCTTCAACTGTACCGCACTGGTCTGAGACAACCACTGGCAAAGAAAAATTCATTGCCTCATTTAAAGTTTTTGGGGACATATCATAGCCAGATAAAACTAAAAACAAATCTGCTATACTATAATACTTACCGATTTCTTTTTGAGTGACAAACCCCACAAACCGTATATTATCAAAGCCCTTTGACTGAGCATAGTTTCTTAATTTATCTTTGTTCGGCCCAGCCCCCACAAGGAGAATATAAATGTCTTTTCTGTTCAGAGACACACAAGACCTGAGTAAGTCTATTTGCCTTTTATTATCATCAAAACGTCCAACCATAAGGCAGACAAACGCATCTTCCGGGATATCAAGTTGTGCTCTAATCTCCTGTCGTTCAAGGGAAAACTTGAAAAATTGATTTTTAAAGAAGTCATTATCGACAGCACAAGGGATTGGAAAAAGCTTTTCTTCTGGTGCTCCATAATACTTGAAAAAATCATAATTCCCTTTGCAACTATAGAGAATGGCATCTGAATAATGAAAAACTATTTTCAGAATCCTCTTTTTTAAGGCCTCTTTAAAAAATGATGTCTGCTTTAAACGTGATTGGGTAACAATCGATTCTCCACGATAGATGATTTTTTTACCAAAGAGCCGAGAAAAAAATAACGCCAGCCAACAAGAAACGACTGAATACCCCTGAATGAACACAGCATCATATTCCTTTCTTGCCATTTTCGGCACTATACCGGGATTAATCCTGGAAAAAAAGCCATTAAAAAATCGCAATGCCCAATTCCGGATAAAAATTGATTTATAGCCTTCCAGTAATTTTTCTCCTGAAAAATCTACATTTGTTTTCCAATCAGAAGAATAATACTTTTCAAATCCCAATCTATCACAAAAAATGACTGTGGTATCTAACCAATTTAATTGTTCTAGCTTCCTGTAGAGTGGAACATGATATGGAATAGGATGGAGAGCAACAACAAGTAATTTAATACGTTTCATTGTGCTATCTGATATAGCTTCGCTATCAAAAAATGATTTTTTAGGGAGGCTGCATGTTTTCATTCTTATCCCTTACAAATAAAGCAATATGCTTTTCCAAACATCTTGTTCACAGCAGAGGTTACAGGACCTTTATTTTTAAAAAGAGCGTGAGGCAGGATAAAAGTCCAGCGAGGACACATTCTGCCGTTGTATGCTATAATATTTAAGCCTGCTCTCTTAATTAAAGTCCGCCATCGTGCCAATGAAAGAAAACGCTCATCACCATAGTGCTTTTCATTGTCACGATTATTGGGCACATCAAAAATAACATAGCGTGCCACCCGTTGCTGCTCACTCAATGCCTCCACGATCTTGTCATCCCCAAAGTGTTCCATAACGCCTTGGTGAATAACAACATCGAAATGGTTTTCCGGAAATTCCAAATGGAACATGTCCATTTGCCGAATTGTGAGAGTTTCTTCTGGAAAAGTTGAGATCCCCTGTGCACGGGCAACAACCTTTTCATCAATATCAACGGCTGTAACGGTATAGCCCATATCTGCAAGTATTCTCGAAGTCGCCCCACTGCCTAATCCCACTTCAAGAATTTTTCCAGGAGGTGGATTATATTCCCCAATGGGCCTGATTAATGACTCAAGGCGTAGTGAGTTACTGAACACATTAAAAGTGTCAAAAAAATCGTGCCAGTTATTTGGATCATGCTTTTGCATTTTTCCATTCCTTATTTGAAATTACCTGTAAATAAAAATTTGATACCTCGCTTGCCAGGGATTCCCACGAAAAATCAATTTCCGCTATTTGCCTGGCAGTCAACCCTTTTTCCCGGCACCGCTCAGGGTCATTCACTGCCTCAAGAAAGGCATGTCTTATTTTTTCCACGCTATTGTCGACAAGCCACCCAACATCGCCTTTCTTAAAAACAGACAGGACTTCACCCACAGAAGATGCAATTACAGGCTTTCCAGCTGCCATATAGTATCCAATCTTATTGGGCCAACGGTAATAATTATATTCTTTGTCCAGTAACGGTAGCATGCAAATATTTAGTGCACTAAGCCAACAACCGACCTCACTCTCTGGTACAAACCCGGGTAGAATCACCTTGTGTGGTGCAATCCCCACCTCTTTCAATATTCCATTCATTTTTTTCGCAGGCGCACCCATGATAATAAGGCGGGTCTTGGGTTGGTCGGGCAAACCTGCATAGGCCTTGAGAAACGGCATCAGTTCTTCAAAAAGCGAGGTTCCCATATAGCCGATATAGAATGCATCCTCTTCAATACAAAGACGCTGCCTGCACTTTTTTAAATCTTCAGGATTTATCTGATCCACAGGAGCGCCACCTGGAAGGTATAGAATTTTTTCCGATTTGATCCAATCGTATTCTAAAAGATAGCGTCTCATTAACTGACTGATCACGGTAACAGCATCTGCCTGACGGCGGGTCTGCAACTCCTTTTGTTTTATAAAACTACGATAAAAAGGAATTTTAAACAGCAGCCGGCTGTCCGCAGTTGAAAAAAAATCAGCCCAATCAGACACATAAGGGATCCCCATTTTTTGTGCTTGTCTTCCGACCAAATGAACGATGGGATAATACTCAAACCCATGAATCAAATCAAATTTTCTATTTTTGACATAAGATTTCAACCATTGGACCGCAAGCGGATCTGCCCCATAGTCTAAATTTAAACGATTAAAAAATGATGGAAGTCCAATGATCTCATAACCGAATTCTTCTCCAAAAGAGGGTAAAAATCCTGAATTCCCATTGTATGCCAGAGTCACTTTGTGCCCTAAGCTCACAAGGTGCTTTCCTAAATGCATGACACGGACGTATGTTCCCCGGCCATACTTGTTCCCGCAAGCCAATAGGATTCTCATTGATTTGCTGGTTTAAATTTTAACATATACATTGTAGGCCGGAAAATCAGATCTAAAACAGAAAACCGCTCTTCAATATTCATATCATTTATAATGTTGCGGATCTCCGAATCGGAAATTTCATTCATGTAATCCTTGGGGAGTGATGTACCTGTATGCAAAAGATCAGGTAAAAAGGAGACAAACTCAAAATGGCATTCTTTGAGAATTCTAAACCACTCCTCTGGTGGGTAAATTTTCACGATAGGATGAAGGTACTGATCTGCAAATTGTATATCCAACGGATTAAACTTACTTTCGTTCATCAAGGGCCTATCCAATAATCTTTTTAGCCTAATTTTAACTTTTCCCCATATACGATGTAAATTTCTCTGTTGAGTCCTAAAAACAATTTGATTTTCCTTAAGAACTCTTTCCGAAATGACTTTCTTGCAAATAGTCATGGCTGAAGAAGACAAATAGTCCCCTCCCGTCATCTTTTGAATTAGCTTTCTTCGTAATTCTGTCTCCATACGCCCATATTGCCCATAGACCGCCATCAAAAATTGGCCGTCTTTACGGATAACTTGTCGAAGATTTTTTATAGCTTTTTGAGGAGATGGAGTGTGTTGAATACAACCAAGACTTATTATCAAATCAAACTTCACTTCATTAGATAACGGCAACATAAGATCGGTATGTTTAAAAAAAACATTTCTAACCTGGCTCTTTTCAGCAAGCTCTACTGCGCGGCTAAGAGAAGTTGATGAGAAATCACACCCGAACACTTCAGCATCCGGAAAAAGCTGTGCTAATTTTATTGTCATATTACCCGTACCACACCCAGCATCTAATATCTTAGGCTTAGGAGAAGGCATAGGAGATATATTAGGAAGTATAAATCTTTGAATAAAAGCTCCATGGTCGGAATCATAAGGAAATGGAAATTTTTCATACATTGCCTGAACATTCATTATGCTACCCTTTCAACTGATTGATATTTTAGCTCACTCCAAATTTTGTATGTTCTCTATTTTTTTAAGACAAATGACCCTAAAGCCAAAACCTGGATTCCGGTATCATAAAAACACTTTATGGCATCACGCGGATTACATACAATGGGGCTACCTTTAATATTAAAGCTGGTGTTCATTAAAACGCCAACACCTGTCAATTTTTCATACTCATCCAGCAAATTCCAGAACCTCGGATATATCTCCTTTTCAACCATCTGCGGACGGCACGTGCCATCCACATGTGTGACAGCAGCGATATCCTCTCTTTTTTCAGGGAGTATATCATAGGCCGTAATCATATACCGTTCTATGCGATCCGCATTCTTTAAATATTTCCCAGCACACTCGGCCTTCATTGACGGACAGAACGGTCGAAATGGCTCTCGAAATTTCACCGATGAATTGATTACATCTTTATTTTCTGCTTTTCTGGCATCAAAGAGGATTGATCTGCCACCAAGCGCTCTGGGGCCGCATTCCATTCTACCCTGAAACCACGCGACAATTTTTCCGTCTGCGAGTTCCCGGCCAATATCGGCAGCGATATTATCACTTTTCCGATAGACTAACCCTCTTTCATCCAGTATCGCCTTTATCTCTTCATCCTTATATTCCGCCCCCCAGTAAACATCACGTATCCGATCTAAAGATATCATTTTTTCCGGGTTGGGAGAGAGATATGAATGTAGTGCAGCCCCGGCCGAGATACCTGCATCACCCGAATCCGGATAGATGTAGTAATCTTTGAAAATATCGGTGTTAATAACTTTCTGGTTCAATTTCACATTCAAAAACACGCCGCCGGCAGTGGCACAATAGTCACACCCGGTGATATCCTGCCAATAGCGGATAAATTTTACCATTTCCAACTCCAGTATCTCCTGGGCCTTGGCAGCTATGTTCTCGCGCCCGTAAATCTGGATCAACTCCTTTACAATATCGACACACGAAAAATGCCAATGATATGTATCCTGATATAAAAAACTGTCGATCACTCCAAAATCAATCTCAGCAATAAACCGGCCGCCTTCAAACCGCGGCAGAATTTTATCAAACACATTATCCGGCACCTTGGCGGGGTCACCATATGGCGCCAATCCCATTGTGGTCCCCTCACCATCACCAATCCACCAGCCCAGCGCCTCAGTCACAACCCCATAAAAAAAACCATAGGAGTTGGATGTCGGATAGGATTTCTTGTTGATCAATTTCCCATTTTCACCCACCCAGACAGTAAGAGAAAATCCATCTTCACCGGCACCGTCACTGGTAATGATCAATGTCTTGTTCTTCTTGTTCCCGCTCGTATAATATGCTGAAGCCGCATGCGCTTTATGGTGAGGTACATATTCAATGCTGCAGTTTTTATGCATCTTGAAAGTAGGAAAATAATCCGGAACCGAAGCATAGGTCAAAATCAAATCCTTAATCTTTGATTTTACTTTTGCCTTCAATGACATTTCACCGTTTTTCAAAGAATAACTCGCAGACAGCGGTAACTCAAAAAACTGATTCAACCGCTTATCATTCAGATGACCGGTATAAGCGACTTTGTCTATCAGTTCCATTGACAGCCCAGTCATAGCAAAACACGAATCAAGTGATTTAAAAGGCATCCCCCCATAATGTTTGATCCCTACAAACCGCTCTTCTGCAGCAGAAGCAATAATCTTACCATTTTGAACCAATGTTACACTCGAATCATGTCCAATGTGAATCCCTAGAACATTCATTTATTAACTCCACTCATATTTTCATGTTTTTTAAAAATTTAAGATGACAAGGTTAGAATACAAGAATTTTACCAATTTGAGTAAAACATGCAATATTTCACTCAAAGCTTTTAATATATCCTGACAAATGCTCTGCCCAAATAGAATTCATTCTTCCATTGGGGTGACCTTCGTTAGGCACTTTCATTTCTTCATCAAAGATTCTTTGATCAACACAATCCAAATATGTAATTTTATTTGTTCCCAGAAGAAGCTTGTATTCATTTCTATCGTTTTCATCTGAAAACAAATTTACAAAAACAAAATCTCCGCCATAATCATTCTTTGCAAGTTTATTGATCCTATTAATTAATTCAAAGGTAACTTTTCTTTTCTCTAAAACTCTATACGCCCCTTTCTTGTCTTGATATAGGTTACAGAACAATTTAAACACTTGGGAGTACTCCGATATTTTATACAGCAATACGTTGTTACTGATTGGAGCAAATTGTATAAGGTTTCCAATATCATTAAGTTCACAATAAGGAAGTGAAGCAAAACCTCTGGACCCAAATCGGTTCAACGAGCGCAAGTATGAAGGTGCAGCCACATTTCTATATTCATGGTCCGATATAAAACAGTAAAATACCGTAAAATTATCTTTAATGGTTGGATGTGATTGTAAATATCGGTTAAGATTCAAAAAAGATTGATAAGTCCCATAGCCGGCAGCACCGAGATTAATGAATTTGCTGCTTGGAAATTCTGTTTGAAGTTTATACACAAAGGTTTCATGATCCGATATTGCATACCCTTGGGTATATGATCCACCAATAAACAAAAAATAATGCTCAAAGCTGCCACCAGAACTTTCATTACCAGTAAATCTCGTCCCGTCTTCTAAAATAGTTACTTGTATATTGTTAGAATCACTCTTGCCATCATATGGTGAAATACTGTAATTCCCTGGTCTTGGATGCCAACCTAATGTTGAATCCCCTTCATGAAAAGTTATCTCCTCTTGTAAGGCTTTGTCTAATTTCTCTTGAAACGCCAAAAAATTTTTATATGACTCCCAGTGCGTGAATCTATAAACGGTCTCTACCAGGATTAATGAAACTATAATAGAGAGTGACAGCAAACAAAAATTTAGCACGTACTTTTTATTTTTCATTTTCCTAGCGAATAAAACTTTCCAATAAAACAGAGTTAATCCAAAGGTGCCGTTTTTTCAACAACTTGCCGACCCATTATTGTCTAAAAAAGCTACCAACACTATCAGTGCCCAGCATCTGGTGCCGGATACCCTCCCTGCAGAAAAACCATTCTCAATATATCTAATTTCCTTTTCGTTAAAGATATATCTCCAGGAAGAAGATACTCTATCGAGAATCCCGCCTTCTTGACTTAGGCCCTCCTTCAAGATCCATTTTGAAACAGGCAGGGTGAATGTGCCTTTTTTCCGATAGACAATTTCATCAGGCAAATCGCCAACAGCATCAACGAGTAAAGATTTCGGAGTCTTATTTTGATCAAAAAAACACTTCTCATCAATTTTTGCCATTTGTTCAGTAACAAATTGATCCACCATTGGTGTTCGTAGTTCCAAGCCATGCGCCATGCTGCATTTATCTGAGTCCATTAGAAGTTGACTTTCCAGATACGCCCGGATTTCCCATGTGGATATTCTGCGGAATGCCGAAACATCTTCCTCAAAAGTTGGAAGAATTGTATTAACCTCAAACTCCGCCATTTTTAACGCCTGCTCTTTGTCTCTGAACAAACGCAGGATTTCCCCGGAGGAAAATAGCATACGAAAGGTCCCATAAGCATCCCTTAACGTCTCTTTGTGGCATAGATCAGCCAATTTCGAGAGTTTGCTGCTGCGAAAGCCAAGCGAGACCGAAACATCTTTAAGAAAAAAGCCAAACTTTTTCGATAGAGTTGGCAATCTGTTTAGTTTATACCAATGCCCTGGAAGTTGTCTAAATGTTGTATCATAACCACCGAAATTCTCATCACCGCCGATACCTGAAGTGACAACCTTCATGCCGCTCTTACTGGCAAATTTAGAGACCAGCCAAGTATTAAATCCATCTGCTGTGGGTTGATCAATCTGCAATAAAAAATCTGTTGCCAGTGCATTGAATATATCATTGTTAACTCGCCATTCCTGATGAACAGTTTCATATTTTATTGCAGCAATGTTTGAGTAGAAAGACTCATCAAGTTTTTTATCATCATAAACCAGGGAGAAGGTATTGATTTGACTTTGCCCAACCTGTCTCATCAATGAGACAACAGCAGTTGAATCAATTCCGCCGGATAAAAATGCACCTACAGGCACATCGCTCACCAAGTGATCCCTTACAGATGAAAGCAGGACTGAACGTGTTGAGGCCACAGCTTCCGCTCTACCTATAATTGGGTTAACCTGACCTTCAGAAAAGACCTTTTTAAGACTCCAGTGTTCAAACATTTCAAAATTACCGGAACTTTGATACCAGACAAGACCGCATCCCGGTTCAACTGCCTTGATGTCTGAATAAATGGTCAAGGGGGAGGGAATATTGCCATATTTCAAAAAAGCCCCCAATGCTTTCATTGAGACTTGTTTACTATCAATCAAATGGCAAAGTGAACGGATTTCACTGGCAAAAGAAATGGATCGGTTATTCGTATTGTAGTAAAGGGGTTTTATGCCAAGAGGATCACGAAGTAGAAACAGTACCTTTTTAACATCATCCCAGATGGCAAAAGCATACATGCCTCTAAGGAGAGACAGACACTGTTTTCCATGTTTTACCCATAACCTTAGCAAAATTTCCGTATCTGATTCAGAATGAAAGACTTCACCTTCAGCCTCTAACTGGGCACGTAACCGCCTGAAGTTATATATTTCTCCATTAAAAACAATAGAATACCGTCCGCAAGGAGACGACATTGGCTGCTTTCCTGATACTGACAAATCCAATATCGCTAAACGCCGATGCACTAACCCTGTCTGCTTGTCTGGAGATACCCACACCCCTTCAGCATCAGGGCCACGATTTTTTAAAGATTCAGATGCAATGCCAAGACGTTTTTCTTGAACAAAATCTTTGGTATGAGATTGACCTGCTATTCCACACATAATTTTCGGGGGTACCTAATGAATCCTTGTCACTGATTCAGGATTAAGAACCCATTCCTCTCTAAACGATTGGGGTAAATGTAATTTTGGGTTTAACAAATGTTAGCTGACTAAGAATTTTCCATCAGCTCCTTGCGGCTACAATCAAGCGTCATAAAACAAATAAAGCCGGCTATACCAAAAAATAAATACGTGCAGATAAATATCAAAAAGGAAAATGCCAAAGCACTTTCACCTGCCAGGCCATCCCTGGTGAAAAAAAAGACCAAACCAGCATCCCGGGTGCCGATACCGGCAAAACTGATGGGCAAAAAAGAAATTATGCTTGCACATGATACAAAAAAAACAACTTTTTGAAAAGACAGCGGAACAGCCAAAGCCGCCAACATCAAATGGCATGACGCAAAAAACGCACAATATGCCAAACCGCTAAGAATCAGAAGAGGAATTAACCGCAGATTAAAAACCGCTTCCATTTCCTCAAGGGCTGACACAACGGTTTGAAACCAAGTCAATTTATGATGTACTCCAGTAAACCGTTCGACTATAGGCAGAAGGCATACTCGAACCTTTGGGAAAAAAACAATAGAGGGGCTAAGCAAAAGAAATAAAAGGAGTAAAGAAATAATAATGGAACTTGCTCCGAAAAGATTTAAAAATGAAATGCCCAATATTGTAATAAAAAAAAGTATAAACACGTCGCACAATCTGTCCACCAGTGCGCCGCTAAAAGCCTTCACCTTACTTCCACCGTCAATTTTATTAATAAAATATGCTTTGGCAAATTCCCCAACTCGGCCTGGGGTCACAAAGCTTAAAAAAAAGGCTGCAAGAGAACAATGCAATGTTTTGAAAAATGAAATTTTAATCCCCTGCAATTGTAAAAGACTATGGTACCTGACAATTTTCAGCAACACATGAATTACCATGAAAGCCAAAGCACCGGCTATGTATAAAAGATCTGTCTTGGATAATGCAAGACCGAGTTTTTTTATATCAACCTGCCAAAGCAACAACAACAGGACGATTATCCCGACAACCTTCATGTTTAAGAGCTTTTTGTAGTTCAAAAGAGCCATTTATTTTTCGGCAATCACAACATTGTAAAATTTAGGGTATAAAAAGGGCTCCACTCTTTTTAGTAGTGACAAGAGAAGTTTAGGGGTTTTATTAGGCAGGATAAACCCTGATGTACCTTTCCAGAGTATTTTAACTCTATTTTGGAGCAGTGTCTCAAGATACTTTCCTGTATATTTCGAAACCAATCGTTCTTCCTTTGATAATGCCGAGAGCATTAGCATCAGTGGATTATTTCTATTTGGCTCAATAATAACAATATAGCGAGAGCTGACTCTAATCATTTCATTGATTACGATTAGCGGATCATTTATATGGTGAAGTAGGTTTGCACAGAAAACTATTTTAAAGCTGCGATTTTTAAACGGAATATGCGTAGCTGAAGCCACTATTTTATTATCTGCCGGATTAATTGAAAGAATATTTCTTGAAAAATCCAAACATGTTAATTCAAAAAAATTGCTTAGATAGTAAGAAAAATAGCCATTGCCAGCACCAGCTTCCAACATCGTCAGATCATTGGTGTTTAATCTTTCCCCCTTAAGCATCATAATGTCTAATATTTGCTTTATCTTGGGGACGGCAAAAGCCTCTATAACCGGATGTGAAGGGTGCCTTCTTTTAAAAACCCTTTCACTTTCCCAAAACTCTTTTTGGAGATCTGCCATTAAGAATTCAACCTTAACTTACACGCATTATTATTCTTCTTTTATAGCCACAATACATTGATTTACAAACAGCCAGTCAAACAATTTTAATTTTCCAATAAAGGTATCAATAGCAAGTGCTGCTGTTATTGACACCTCTAAATGAAGATAGGGTAGAAATGATACAGGAGCCCACATAAATCGTCTAAAATTAACCACGGAAAGACCTGCACTCCGAACATAACGGATCAGTTCCCGCTTTCCCAACCCATGCTCATGTTGATCATCAGCAAGCAACCCAGCCTTACTTGCGATTTCATCCCAAAAAGGAACAGGACATGTTGCAATAAATATTCCTTTAGGTTTTAATACCCTGGCCGCCTCTTTGACGGCTGCTAAAGGGTTTGCCAGATGCTCCAAACATGCCAACGCTGTTATGACCTCAAATGAATTATCAGCAATTTCTTGTGGTAATTTGCATATATCACCTTTAATAAGGCGCACTTGTCGGGGCAAATTAATTGCTGCAGAGAGCAACTCCTCAGAGAATTCAACCCCCAGGAAATTACAATTAACTAAGGATTTGTTTATCTCCAGCAAAGTTCTACCTTCCGCAGCACCAAAATCAAGTAGATGCAAACCATTTGAATCTTCACAGTAGGTGTTAACTAGATCAACGACAAGGCCGGCTCGTGTTTTCAAGCGGAAGCTATATTCATTTTTTTTTGACCGGTTCTCGGCATAGAGGTCATCAAGTACTCCCCTGGAAGAGTCGCTTTCGAAATTATGTGATTTTTTTGTTCTCACGTATATCATTTTCCAATATATTTAAAAACCATGGAAATTCGTTCAAATTAAGGATCCGCTGAAACAGATTTAAAGAAAGCTGAAAGACCGATTGAATTCACATATTCTTTTCTATGGATATATGTAGGCCGTCCCCCTGAATCATGGAGAGGGTTTATCATGGGTATCAGCATTACTTTTAACAACTTTATTATTAATAAGTTCAGCATACATTTTTTTGACAATTGCCCTTTTTGCAGATTGTCTCGTATGTATCATATCGGCAAAGACATCTTCAAGGTCTTTATCGTAAATACCACTAACATCAACTATTAAAGGCCGTTTTTGCCCTAATACTTTAATTTTGTTTCTTATTCTCCCCTGAACATTTAAAACGTATTCTTTCATAGACATATTAAATTTTAATTTTTCCTGATCACTCAATTTGTTCTTTGAAAACATCATTGGCTGGAAAAACGCAATAAATTTTGCACCAAATCCCCTTGAAATAATATCTGCCTTAACCAAATTATCAATGTAGATAACGGCTATCGCCTCTTTCCATTCGTCATTTTTCCATCCCACTTCCTTTCTTAGTTCAGACAGCTTTGTAAATTTTTCTATAAAATAATGGGGGAAAAAATACCTGGCCAGATTGCTACCATAAGCTATCATGGCAATCGTAGGATACTCTCTTACATCACTTTCTATTAATGGATTACTTTCATATGCAATAAAATTAAATGGAAATCCTGGTCTCGGATCCCAAAACCAAGGATGCAATATATCATTTCCCCCATTGTAAAATATAACTAAATCAGGCTTAAACTCTGGAAGTTCAAAGACAACCCTCGCCAGTTCCATGCCAGAAACAGAAGAGATTACGCCGAAATTATAGACCTTTACATCTGTCTGTCCATTTTCAAAGAATTCATCCTCTAATAATTCCGCAATGGGGGGCTCACCATTGAAAACAGTTGACCCACCAAGCATAACTACTCTAAATTCACTGTCTCCTTTTGGTATTAGAGGAGCCTTCCCTCTGTATCCCAAAGGGTTCAAGTCCAATACCTGACCTTTCCCCCCAAACATCGTATATGGTTTTGGTAATCTGACGCTATTACCGGGAAATCTTTTCTCTATGGGAGACCGACTATTGATGAACCATGTACTTAGGTAGTCTATTAATAAAAATGTTGCCAAAATAGAGATAAGAACTATAAAAATCTTTCCTAACATGTTTTCAATTTTCATTTTATCAATATTCCAATAAATTTTTAAACCAAATTAAGGGTAAGGCTAATTTTCAGAATTAACATAGTATGAGGCGGCTTCTTTGAGTGAATTTGAAGTAGTATAATATTGGAATCCCAACGATCTCATCAACGCTGTTTTTTTAATTGCCTTTGGAAGTTTTTCTGAGTACTCCATTGTTCTTAATGAAGAAATACACTTTTTGTGATTATAATACTGTTTCATGTTATATATTTTGCCATCAAGCGAAATCATCAATCCTGGGCAATGGATCAAGCCAACGATTAATAATCCAAAAATAAATTTCCTGCCTTCTGAAATGTTTGCTGTAAGATAAGTATCAAGCCAATAAGCAATAATATATCCGCAAAAAATAGAAGCGAATACAGTATATAGAAAATAATAGTGAAAATCATTTCTATATATTACAATGGGTAAAGTACATATTATGATTATAATGAATAAGCCTGTTTTCCATCTATCGTTTCTGTTTTTTTTAAAAAAAATTAAACCACCGACTATTGACACGACGGCAAACACACTTTCAGCTAAAACAAAAAGTCCCATTTTAGTCTGCTGAGGGAGCCATGTTTTATAGGATAAAAATGGAATAATGTAATTTTGGAAATAACTATTTATAATGTTGACCATTTGAATAGAACCCTCAAGGCCTGGGTGAATCATATCCTTATCAACAGGTGAGTGCTTAAACCAAAATTCAAAGAATCTTAAGATGTCAATTTTTAAGGACATAATAGAGACGAAAAGCGCCATAAATGAACAAAAGACAAACCAATTTCGAATTTTGCTGAGCTGCTTATCTCCGTCATCAAAAAAGATTAAGGCAAATAGATATATCATCAATGCTAGGCTAAAGGGAATCCCGAGCATAAATTTTGAAAAACATGAAACGGAACAAAAAAATGCTGCCCCAATGATATAAAGGATAGTAAAACACTCTTTTTCCTTTTGCTCTTGATATTTAAAAAAAGAAAATATTGCCAATAACATTGATAAAATTAAAATAACTTCAGGTGATATCCTATTGATATAGAAAATTAAAGTATAAGTTGTCGCATAAGAACATACCGCCAGAAGAGCTGCCCGACTGGACATTAAACGTATACAAATCCTATATAGGACAAAAAATGAACACAAATGTACGGCAGTTAAAATGGTTCTTGAAAAAAAGACAAGCCAATAATAATTTTTTACAATAAATTTCTCATATCCAACAGGGCAGTTTAAAAATTTTGCAATCAAAAACATGGACTCAGAAACAATGCCAATTAACATTTGCAGGATCAACCCTGGGTGTCCGTGGAAATCTAATTTATCCACTCTAAAAAAGAAAATCCCTGAACTTAGGTATGGTCCATCAGGATCCCACATCCATTGATGCTTTACTCCAAATTGATATGTCCTGAAATCTCCTAAGAGTGAAAAATGTGATAAAAATGCTGACAAAATAAGTAACAAAAATGAGATTGCTATCCAAAATTTTTGCTCATCAGTGATTTGGGGGAAATTATAATAGTTTCTCAATTTAGCAGTCTCGTACCTGAGGTGATCCAAGTCAAATGAATTTAATTTTCCTAGCGGCAAATATCAACATACGCAGTAAGATCAATCCATGTTTCCATCTTGATATATTTGTATCGCCATAAAGTCGTTCTCGGTACAAAATTGGCACTTCAATGGTTTTTAGAGCAAGTTTTGTCGACCCAAAAATAAGGTCAAAATCACCAAAGGGATCAAAGTCCCCAAAGTAGTTCCTGTTCTCTGCTAATTTTTTATAATTTTTCCTCGAGAGGACCTTTGTTCCGCAAAGCGTATCTTTGAAACGTTGACCGAGAATTGAGGAAAAAGATAAAGCAAAAAATTTATTGCCTAAAATATTAAAAAACCGCATGGCCTTTTTTTCCATGGGATAAACCAGACGACTTCCATTAATATACTCACCTTTTCCTGAAACAATTGCTTCATAAAATTTAGGCAAATCTTCTGGAGGAACTGTCAGGTCAGCATCTAAAATCATTAATATATCTTTTGTTGCAAGAGAAAATCCTTTCCGAATAGCATCACCTTTTCCTGTACCATCCTGTTGGGCCGCAATAATATTGCTCTCAGCCACATTTTCTCTCATCACCTCGTTAATTTTTTGCCAGGTTTTATCTTTGGAACCGCCTTCAATGAATATTAATTCATCATCTGGCCCCATGGCGGGTAAACGCCTTATAAGTTCATCAATATTTCCCTCTTCATTCCTTGCCGCGACTACCACTGAAACGCTTGGCTGGTCATCGAAAGCCATGCACCCTGAAGGGCGCGCAATAACTATGTTGAGCAGGTTAAAAAGGTTAAAAAATGGTAACGGTGCTATATATCTATTAATAAAATCACTGATAAATGGAATTTTTACAGGAAAGAGTATTCGGCTTACCGTATGAACCTCATCAAACTCGGCAAGTAAAAGGAAATTGGATATATCTTCTGGAGAAATCCAATTTTCCTCATTGGACTGGGATCGCAATCCTAAAAGTGTTGCAATCTTCAAGACTGGTTTCCATAATGCGCTGTAATACGTTATTATTAATCGAGTCTCATGTGAGCATTGGAAACGGATACGTTGTAACAATTCTTGAATATCATGTTCATAGTGGAGAGAACCATTAATCATAATATGGTCAGGAGAAAAATCAGATATTTGATCGATTTCAATTGAATCAGATGATATCAATTTTGCATCATTACCCTTGGAGAATGCTGCTCTTTTTAAGGCGAACTTTGAATGAATGAGATTATTTATTGGATCTATTGATATTACAAACTGATTTGAAGAAATAAAAAAAGACAGATAACGAAATAATAATTTGTAGAAGTAAGATCTCATGTAAAAATTCTATTCTATATGGTTAATCAAGGGGTTCCAAATTTTTCGACGAGGAACACACCTGTCACAATAAAGGTTAGACCGATTAATACTTGCCAGCTTAAGGGTTCTTTTAATTTCCACACCCCTAATAGAACAATTCCTGAAATGACACATGCAGTATATACCGGATAAAGCTTGATCACTTCAGACTTGGACAACAAAAACAGATATGCCAACATTCCAAAAATATAACATGCCAATGCGGTCATAATAATTGGGTCAAATAAAATTTTATGCAAATTCAAAAAAAAGGATTTGGGATTTAATCCAGCAAATTTAGTAAGTCCTTTTTTAAGAAAAATTTGACCGCAAATTGCGATTACCGCAGTCATAAAAATAAGACTATATTTCATTATAAAACTCATAGCGAGATTATGCTGAACCGGTATAGTTCTGCCCTGCCTTTTTTTTTGTCAATTTAACAGTAAAAAACGAAGCCGCTATCCTTGGAAAATATTTCGTTATACTCCTATCAAATTTGAAAATAATTTTATATAAAATATGGGGAATTGGAAAACACTTAGAAATACCTCCGGTAACAAAATAAGACAAACTGCTAAAGCATCCTAACAATTCAATTTGATAATATTTATTTACGTTAGCCAGCCATTCCATTTTTTTAAAAAAAACTAAGTATGGCAATACAACATTTGCAGATGATAATGGACTATCCTCCTCACTCTTCAACTCAGGTGTTTTTATTGATGAATCAACCGCCTCGTGGTGAATAAATCTATAAATTGACGAAGATATCCAGGAAAAATAAGGCTCGGTTATTATGATTGAGCCATTATCTTTAAGTTTGGTTCTTGCATTAATCAAAAAATTTAATGGTTTTTGAAGATGATGTAAGACATTCGTTAATACAATTAAATCTAACGTGCTATTTTGAATACCATGAAATTCACCTATTTTGTGACAATCGAAGACAAAGTCAAGACCTTCAATACTTAAAATGTCCGATGTAATAACATTGGGATAAAATATCTTAAGCGGAGAGGTTCCGCTACCGACTTCAAGAATATCCAAGCCTGAAACATCTTTCCCTTCAAATTGAAAAGAAAAAAGATGTTCATACCATAGAAGCAGATTCTTATTTCCAGATAATTTAGATTTGTTTTGAACTGTTATCTCTAAATCTGATTGATAACTCATAAAAATCTTTTACTTAACAGCTATAATACATAAAGACCCGGAAAATTCTTTCACCAAAGGAATTTTTTCCCAAATTTTCCCCAAACGATCTATAGAATCAATCATTTTAGCCGGCACCAATGGATGAAGCCAGTCAAAAGGAACAATAGATACCTCAGCGAATCCTATATTGAGCAGTTGTTTTCGTAATTTAAAGCGCACAAATGCTGTTTCATCAGGGGAGACATTATTAAATAAGCAACGAAAATTTCGCTCAATGAATATTTGAGGGTTAAGAAAGTTCGGTTCAGCAAAAGCCATATACCCCCCCTTTTTCAACATGTAATGTATTTTGAAAAGACTATTTTCAATATCAAGATGATGTAAAACAGATGAGCCAACAATCGCATCAAAAGGGCCTTCAGTCTCACACTCTTCATATGGCGCTTCTAAAAACTCTACCTGTTTTTTCGGGAGATTACGTTTTTTGGCTATTTCTAACAAATCAGGAGATACATCCACTGCCGTAATGTGAGCGCCTGATCTTGCAAAAAGTTCTGTAAACATACCTGCCCCGCAACCTATTTCTAAAACATGGTCACTTGACTTGAGAGAAGCCCCATTGATAATAAGACCAGCTCTTCTTTTTGCCCGTCTTTTTCCTGCAGGAGTCCCCCATCCCCAGATATCTTCTGCGCCAGAATTTGCCAACATTGCCCCGTATTCTATTTCATTTTGAATTTTTTTTCTCATTGTTAATTCTATGTAATATTTTTTTCTCTTTTATACTTCAAAAAAGAGGCAAAACAAATACCCCTTAGACAGCGATTACGAATGCCAATGAAGAGGATCGCCCAAGAAATTAAGACATAAACACAACTTTCAAACCAGCTTTAGCTTTCTTTTTGAATTCTGCAAAATTTTTCAACCTTAAAATCCTTTTAAAAACATACTTCGGCCTCAGGTAAAAAGATTTATAGCCCTTAACCAACAGATCATCCAACTCATCTTTGCTGAAATTCTCTCCCCAATGGGGCGGTGTAAAGCCAGAAATAGGGTTCATTGCAAATTCACGCCAATAGTCCTTCTTGATTATGCCATTTTTCAATCCATCAAAATAAATTTTAGTCCCTGGAAAAGGAGTTAAAATTGTCAAGTGTACATAATCTGGATTCAACTCCCGCATAACTTTAAAGGTTATATGAATATCATCCAATGTCTCTGTGGGGTTACCAATCATAAAATAGGCTAAAATTGGAATTTTATACTTTCTAGTCAGCTTAAAAATTTCTTTTGCTTTTTCTATTGTTATTCCTTTTTTAAGTGCCCTTAGAATCTTCTCTGTCCCAGCCTCAATTCCGTAATGAATCCCTTGGCAATTTGCTTTTTTCAAATGGTAAAGTATTTCTTCATCTACGGTATTAATGCGAGTTCTTATGTCCCAGCTAATAGGCAATTTCCTTTTTACAATCTCACTGCATATGTCTATTACCCGTTTTTTATCAACACAAAAAGTGTCGTCGTAAAACAAAAACTCATTGATGCCCAGATTCACACACTCCTCCAGTTCATCAACGACATTTTGAGCCGATCTGGCTCGGAAAATTTTTCCAAGATGAGGCCGATCACAAAATGAACATTTGTATGGGCATCCTCTACTGGTAAAAATCGTGGTTACACTCTTTCCCGAAGATAAAAGAGAACTGTATTTATCAATTGGTGTAAGATGACGCGCAGGAAAGGGCAAGCTATCAAGATCCTTTATTAGCGGATTCCCTCCGGTATTTATTATTTTCCCTTTGTCCCTGAAAACCAGCCCCTTGATATCATGGTAAGATAGCTTGCCATTCAAGGCATGCATGAGCCTTGTAAATACTTCCTCTCCTTCCCCTAAGACAAGGAAATCAACACCTTTCAATTGTATTGTTTCTTCTGGGAAAAGATTAACGTGTGGACCACCTAAGACTACGATAATTGAGCTGTCAACTTCCTTGACTACATTAATGCATTTCATAACGTCAATAATGGTCATGGTCATCGCCGTAAGCCCGACGACTTGTGGTTTGTTATTTGTCAGGTATGTTTTAAACCCCGGATAATCCATCGCCTCAGCCTGACAGTCAAGAACAGAAATGCTATACTCAGAAAATTTCTCAACATATGCAGCAACATACAGCAAACCAAGTGGAGGATTTACCCCTCTTTCTTCTTCAATTATTGCAGGATTATTACCCATGATCTCATGGGCTCGGGGAGGATTAATAAATAAAGCCTTCATTTTATTTCAACCTTTTGTCTATCAAATCTGCAAGCATGCCAATTGCAAGGATCGTAACAGAGCTCATCAAGATTACGCCAAATGTGACATCCATCATCTTACCTAAAAGGAAATAACTGCCTCCTAACACTGCAAATGCAGAAAAAAACAATAGAACACTTACCGGAATGAATATCTTCAAAGGATTAAAATACATACAGGTTCTTAGAATCAACTGAACGAAATTAAGGGTATCCCTTATGGGTTTAATTTTAGATTTGCCATGTCTGACAAAATAATTAATGGGAATATACTTGACATCGTAATCATTGGTAAGCATGCATAGTGTAATCGTTGTTGTAAACGAAAACCCATCGCAAATAATATTATAAAAACGCATAATGATACTCTTTTCCATTACCCGCAAACCGGAATTTAGATCTGGAATTTTCACCCCTGTCAACACATTGGCCAATTTATTCAATACCCATTTTGCGGGCCGCCTGATCAAAGGGATATTAACCTTGTCTCCAATACGGGCTCCTACAACCATATCCAGTTTATTTTCGACAAATTCTTTAACAAGGGACGGGATCATCTCATTGGGGTATGTGCCATCTGCATCCGTTATCACAATTATATCATGCATAGCACGCTTGATCCCCGTCTTCAGTGACGCTCCATATCCTTTATTTTTTTCATGCCGAACAACTGTCACCCCAAACGTGCAGGCCAGATCATATGTATTATCATCAGAACCGTCATCCACCACTATAATTTCATAATCGCCTTCAAATGCTTGTAACTCTTTCAAGGTACTAACGATTGAACCAGCCTCGTTATAGCATGGAACTATTATCGAAAATTTATCATTCATTTTTCTAAAGCCTAGAGATTCATCCGTTTTAAATTAAGTGTTTTAAACTTTTTGAAAAAAATCAAAGTCTATATCTGAGCTGTTGCCAAGAAGACCACTAACTTTTAAAAGGTCTCCTGTTGAAACATCAATTAAAAAATTATTTTTAAAGTAATTTGCTACGTTTTTATTGCATTGTAGAATATAAACGTGAGTGATATTTTCTGTAAGAAGAATATTTAGATACGTTTCTTTATCGCGTTTTTGAACGTTCGATACTGTGAATGGATACTTTGCACTAAGGGGATACATATAGTATCTAAGTGCAACGAACTGTACGCCGTGCCCAGGAAACCTGTCCTTAACCACTAATACTTTGGATGTGCGGGGAAGGATCTTTTTCATCTTTTCTGCTAAGCCGTTCATCCGATGCCTCACCACAAAATCATTGTAGTGCTTGGAACCGATTGAGTTAACAGGGTGCGTTGGGATGCGTTGAAGATCCGGCGTTTCCAGGTAAAACACTAACATGACAATCATAAAAGGAAGTGAGTAGTTCAAAATTTTATGTCTATATCCAATTTTTCGAAGACTCCGGAGATAAAATTGGGAAATGAAAGTACCCATACTAAAGAGGAAGATACCTATTAATAAGATGTTACTTTTTCTGGTAAACCCTCCAATCTTTGTCGCCATCATCTCACCAAAATTAAAAAGCAATACGCGGAGAAGAGAAAAATAAAAACCTGTAAAAACCAATAAGACAAATAAATATGTGAGTAGAAATTTTTGACGAAGGGTGGGGGAGTCAATGGCGTAATAGGTAATAAGAAAAATTAAGCTTGTCATCAAAAACCAGCCGAATACCGAAAGTCGTCCTGCTCTGTTTATCTCTTTATCCAACCCAATTTTATGGAGCATTTTTCCAAGCCGGCTCTTTTCAGACGTATACGAGTTGACAGGTGCATGGATAAATGAAGTGAAAAAATTATCTCTTATCCGCTTTTCAAGACTGTCTTCATTGGTGGTAAGTGAATCAACAAATCTTTCGATACTAAACGGTCTTAACTCAGGAAGTGGCTTTTTCAGATGCATATGGTCTGAATAGGTCTTCCAAGACACCCCTGCTGCAAGGCAAAGGAAGACTGTAGTCAACCATATGATACGCATCCATTTATCTGATCTCTTGATAATACCGTATAAGTTATTAAAATTTATATTTCTGTATTTTATAAAAATGAAATATAACCAGGTAGCGAACATCAGCAGAAGTACCGATAATGCAAGCCCTCCACCGGGTTGTTTATTGAGGGCCATGAAGATAATAGGAGCAGAGTAAAGGGCCATCTCCCTGGTATCAGGCTTGTTGTTAAAAAAACTAAAAAGAATGACACCAAAATATACTCCCAAAAGCTGATCCTGATGAACGGTAGAAAAACTCTGTCCCATTGACATTACCGCATATATTCCGATCAATGTTGCCAGTATTAACCAGTAAAAATCTCTCCAGGAGTAGTTTCTTAATAAAAGTCCCAAAGCTGCTATCAGCAAAATAAACATTCCAAAAAAAGCTGTACCTTCAACATCCGTGGTGTTAACTGATATAAAATATTGAAACAGCCGGCAACCGGGCGGGTACAACCTTCCGGTAAAATATTCTTCTCTTAGAAATCCATGATTCTGAAGCATCATTTTCAAAGAAATAGCCCAATGGTTAAATTCATCATCGATCAAAAATCTTTGCTCTTTAAACCTGTTCCAGTAGACAACACATGTGACTATTGACAATGTCAGGCTTGGAGTAAAGAAGTTCGGTATTTTTCTCGAAAGTCCCCTTAGACGAAAATAATAAACCATCAGTAGCGGGGCAGATATTGTTCCGAGCCAAAAAAGAATGAAAGAAAAATGACGCAACCACCCCAAGAAACATAAAAGGTATAAAATTATTGCGATCAAAGAAACTGTTGAAAAAAAACAAAGTTCAGGCGGCTTTCGTGTTACAAGCATCAGCAACAGCGTAAAGCTCAGTATAGGCACAATTGCCAACAGTGGGGACAGTTCAGGCCAAATCATAAAGGTCTCCTATAAAGACCCGAATACGAAAGGTATTCTGTTAACGACAACTCATAGCCAATCAGTCCAATACAATAGGCTGCCATGGGATATATGTGTAGCAAAACTCGATTACCACTACTGCCCCAATGCACTGCAGATGGATCAACAAGAATTACATAAATGACCACTCTTCCAACAAAATAACAAAATATAACACCGGTCAAAAATGAGATAGACTCAAAAGTTGGCCTTTTTTCTTTACCCACAACACAAACCAGGAAAAACGCAAAAGCGCTTAAAAAGAAAATCGACCAGGCGTCCCCCCAGAAACCCTTACCGTCGAGCACCAAAGAGTGAAGCTCCATGAGGGTGCTTATAAACTCAGACTTGTCATAACAATACAAAAATAGCATCACACCCAATATTAAGGCCGAAAATATTTTGACAGAATATTTTTTCAAAACTGACCATGGAAAAACAAAGATAATTATACTTAAGAACAAGCAAACAAAAACGATCTCGGCTCCCCCATGTTGGGTTACAACAACTCCATTATTTAGCAACCCCTCTAAATCAATAGAAGCCAGACAATAGTTCATAAACCATAAAAAGGATAGTAGCCCGAACATGCCGCAGCCCCAAAAAACAGTTTTTCTATCGGGAAATACCCCCTTTAAGCCAAGCACCACAAAGGGGATCAAAGACAACAACAACATTTCTTTCCTGATAATCCCGGTGCTGCCCAAAAGAATGCAGCCCAATAAAAACCATAAATTATCCTTTGTCTTGATAAAAAGCGACAAGCTCAAGCATCCTAAAGACATGTACGCCATTGCAAGCAAATTTGAATGCATATAAAAAGTATGGAATCTCACCATAATATTTGACATCAAAAGAGCCAATGATATCAACAGCCACGTATAAGATATAAGCTTTTGTTCTATGTGAGTCTTTAGCCAAAAACCTGTCAAACCGAATAAAACAAAAAAGGAGGTGAGGCTTGTGAAAGAGTAATAAACATCAACGCCGCATAGTCTTGCAATATTATGCGGTATGATAAAGAAGGGTAACCTGGCATTGTACAACCAATAATACACTCCACCTGTTTTTATTTCAGACATATCAGTTCTGTTCAACATGCTTATAAGCGCGTCATATTGAGAAGAATCCGGTGAAAAATGGATGTAATCGCAAAACAAAACGACTATAGACGTCATAGAAATAGCGATTATAATAATTTTCAGAAATTTTATAGCAACTACGGCATCTAAGTTATAGGAATAATCTTTTCCTTTTTGAAAATGCCACGTTAAGACAAAAATCAGGATTAAAATCAGGGCGGCAAGGAGGTTTGAAATACTGACATTCACACCAGCCAGCAAAATAATGATATATGAGAAAACAATTACAGTCCAGGCGATGAACCAGGATATTGACACCGTCAACATCATCCCCAGCCGGTCCATAACAGGAAAAAGAAACAGCGCCCCGTAAAGCAACACAAAAACATCAAGCCCGATATGGCTAATTAATTCGACCATAAAAAACCCGTTACTTTCCAGTTTCCCAATCTAAAGGCATACAAAAAAAATTAATGGTGTTTTTCCCCCTATAGACAAATATCCCCCACTGTTTGCCCCCTACTTCTAAGTGAGACTTGATGATGTGAAACCTTCTTTCGATTTTGTGGATTCTCTCATTCATATAATTTTGGGTCAAGCGTGGTTTGGAAATCAGATATTCGTATTCGCCATGATTAAGAATGAGAGCCTTTTTTTGACAAGTTTCAATTATCGAAGGATACAGGTACATCGATAACATATCCTTCCAGAGTTTATTTTTGATGAAGTCAGCTCCAGTACTGCCTGGTTCAGGCAGTAATACAATCTGCTTAGGGTCATTAAGCATTAAATTTTTTTTTAGAAAATAGCCAAACGAACTAACTTCACCCAAGTAGGATGAAATCCAAATATCCTCACCTTGGTTTACTCTGGCAAAGGACGGGACAAGGTAGGGAAGTTTTTTATGTGCATTCTGGGATATGCAACGAACACACATAATTGCAATTACAACTGCAATTATTTTTTCCACAAAATCCTTTTTCATCGATTCCAAAAATAGCAATTTACAAAGAAACTTTTTAAATTAATTTTCCAATATTTTTTTTAAGGAACTTGTTAGAATATCTGCGGCCAGTCTGTGCCCAACGCTGTTCCAGTGGGCATCATTCTTAAAATATAATCTTTTATCGCTTTGAGCTTGTTTTTTAAACTCCGGCAGCATATCAACACACCCTATGGATTTTGTGGTACAAAAGTCAGAAAACCGTTTATTGATATTCTCCAGGTTGAAATCATTTTGATCAAAATTCTGTTGCCAAAGCACGTTACCCCAATACTCTTTATGGACTTGCATACGGTCAGGCAAAAAAGCTATGAAAAATTCAACGTTGCGCTCCGAAAGAAATAAAGAAATTTTTTCAATCAGATTTCTTGAGTATTGCCAATCTTTTTCAAATAGCAGTGTTGGAGTCATCAAATATTTCTGGAAATATGTCGAAACATTTTTATTTCTCTCTTTTTTCTTGTCATATTCCTTTTTTTTCTCTTGCAGGGCCAAGTTTTTGATCTTTTTGAACTCCTCTCCGGCAGCCATCCCTGTTGAATTGAAAAACGCCTTGATCTTTCTTGAATGTTTTACCTTTGTGACTATAAAATTAAACAAGTGCGAGTGTTGGGCCAATAGTGCTTTCATTTTTAGAAAACCGTTAGACAATGAGGCAATTTCCCCTTTAACCTGATTCCTGAAAGGTATGCTATTTTTATCAACCAGGTAACCATCCCAAACTGTTCTCAAGCCGAGCCTTGGGCCGATATCGTTGCCAATGAAGAAACTCAAGACAACTAAATCAGGCTTGTATATACCAAACATTTCTTTCAGATGGAGGTAGTAATGATCCACGCCATAGCCACCGACTCCGGCGTTCACGACTTCAACATACTTATAATCTTTATAGCTTGATTCGTTAAGATTGGACTCCAGGATCTTTGTGAAGCTATCTTCCAGTTCACAACCATGTCCAAAAGTAAAAGAGTCGCCGATAATCATAATACGAAACACATCTTCTGTTTTAGATTCATACTCACGATCACGAAGTCCATGGCTATTCGTGATGATATGGGAATAGAACTCTGGAGATCTAAAAATTCCTTTAAAATTAGGGGCAAGCTCATAATCCCTGTCTTTATTAAGCCTATATAATCCCTTTGGCGCACCGTAAGAAGGATGAGGAAAAAAAAGACGTACGCATCCTTCAGCAATCAGCAAGCCAACACAAACCCCAAAACCCAGCAACAGAAAATTTGCTATTAAATTTTTCATGAAGTTTCTATCCATCAAGACATCAAAGGGGTAGTGTTAATCCAACTCATACTTATCTTTGTAGTTTTGTGATAAAGACATATCCTGCTCTTCTTTTCTCAGAATGGAATTTCCAACGACCAGCAATTCAATCTCAGTTCCCATAAAGCATCTAAAAGCATCCTCTGGCGAGCAAACTATGGGTTCTCCCCTGACATTAAACGACGTGTTAACCAAAACAGGGCAACCCGTTTTTTCTTTAAACCTTTTGATCAGCGCATGATATATAGGATTTGTATCCCTATGAACGGTCTGAATACGTGCAGAATAATCAACATGAGTGACCGCTGGAATATGGGACCTTTTTATTTGAAGCTTATTAATTCCGAACAAATCATCTTCTTCATCTGTAACTTGACACCGCTTACTATGTTTCACTTCGTCAACCAACAGCATATATGGACTATCATGGTTTAACTTAAACCAATCTGCTAAATCCTCTCTCAGTACAGATGGGGCAAAAGGGCGGAAGCTTTCACGATATTTAACTTTTAAATTAAGATTTTTTTGCATTGTTACTGAGCGTGGATCACCGAGAATCGAACGTCCGCCCAAGGCGCGAGGACCATACTCCATGCGTCCTTGAAACCAGCCGACAGCCTTTCCTTCGGCAAGAGCACTCGTCGCTTCTTCTATCATATCCTTTTTGCAAACCGTTTCAAATTTTGCGCCACACCGGGCAAGCTCTTCTTCGATAGTCTTTTGAAGATAAGATGGTCCCAGATAAGCTCCCTGCATCATATCGTGAGTTCTATCGGCCCGAGGTTTTCCCAGCTCATGATGCCAGACAGCAAAGGCTGCTCCCAAGGCTCCTCCAGCGTCACCGGCAGCGGGTTGAGTCCATATTTCCTTAAAGGATTGTTGCTTTATAATCTTACCGTTGGCGACACAGTTAAGCGCGACACCGCCGGCCATGCAAAGATTCGGAATATTGAATTCTTCGGCAAGAGAACGTGTCATAGTTAGTATGATCTCTTCGGTAACAGATTGTACAGAGGCAGCAATATCCATATGAAATTGATTCAATGGATCGATATCCGGTTTTCTTACGGGCTGACCAAACAATTCAGAGAACTTCTTGTTGGTCATTGTAAGACCTGTAGCATAATTGAAGTAGGACTGATTTAAACGAAATGAACCATCATTCTTTATATCAACAATTTTATCAAATATAAGGTTTTTGTATTTTGCTTCACCGTAGGGAGCTAATCCCATAAGTTTATATTCGCCACTGTTAACCCTGAAGCCTGTATAATATGTGAATGATGAATATAGTAAACCCAAAGAGTGAGGAAACCGAATCTCTTTGACAATATTTAGGTTATTGGATGTGCCAATTGCGACGGTCGTTGTGGCCCATTCCCCTACGCCATCTAAGGTCAAAACAACGGCTTCATTAAATGGGGAAGGATAAAACGCACTGGCTGCATGACTGAGGTGGTGCTCACTAAATAGCAACCGGGACGAATCCCAATTATTATGGATCTTTTTCAGTTCTTTGATAAGAAGATATTTCAAAAAAAGCTTCTCGCGAAGCCAAATTGGCATGGCCATACAAAACGATCGTAAACCTCTTGGTGCATTAGCCACATAAGTTTCGACCAATCTCTCAAATTTGAGAAATGGCTTATCGTAAAAAACGACATAATCGACAAGATCAAGCGTTAAGCTGCCTTCTGAGAGAACATACTCAATGGCATGTCTTGGGAAACCGGCATCATGCTTTTTCCGAGTAAAACGTTCTTCCTGTGCGGCGGCTATAATCTGACCATCACACAGAAGTGCAGCGGCACTGTCATGATAGAAGGCGGATATTCCTAAAATAGCTATCATCGTTTTAAAACAAGGTATAAATAAAAGGTGCAACAGCAGAGCCCTGGGTGAAAACAATAAGGCATCCGAAAAGTAACATTACCAAAAAAATGGGAAGCAACCATAATTTTTTCCGTACTTTCAAAAATCTCCAGAATTCATTCAAAAAAGTCATAATATCCTACCTAAAATTGATCCTTCATGGAACCATTAAAGTGCCTGCGTGTAATCCAATACGATCTAATATTTTTATCCTTTTTTTGCATTAATAAATCTTTTGTTATAAAATGAACGACGAATCCTGTGGGAACCACAGCAATAAAAAATATAAGCGACATAACAATAGGGGAAATAATGGAACCAAGCAAAACACCTAACTTAAACCACAGTTTATTGGGAATGGATAATGCCTTTGGGAAAATGCAAGCAAGCGCAAAAAGAGTGAGTGCGACAATCAGAGACCATAAACGCAATTGTCCTCCTCCCATCACAGGATAGACACCTATTATGAGGAAGGCAAGAGTAAATACAAAACCAAATCCCCTCTCTGAACCGCTTTCTATCTCGATATTTTTTTTGATTTCAAACATAAACTAAAATCTCCCAAAATGAATATGATTTAAATTTCAAAATGAATGCAGGATCGCTCTGAAGCAGGCGTTTAAGATTTTTTGATTTTTACATTTTTTAAAAAATCCATTAAAAACGCTAAAAAAACGCTAAATATCAATCCAGCGACCCCGCCTATAGCAACAATAAAAAATTTTTGTTTTGGTTTTGTGAGTTGAACAGCTGCTGAGGCCGGGTGCGCCTGTAAAGAAGAAATGTCTAAACCAGTAAAGTCAATTTCATTTAGGGCTTTCAATTTTATAAATAATATAGGAACTCCTGTTATCCATAAATCATTATTTTTTCTTTCTTTGAAAAGATCAATTTCTGCCTGAAGAGCTTTAACCCCTTTAGCATATTCTGGTTTAGCAGCCATATTTTCAGGCATATCAATTATCTTAATTTTTTCTGCAATCGTCTTGTGTTCGATTAATTCAGCAATCCTTTTTTCTATTCTTACATTATGAGAATTACGTGCTAATTTTATCTGATTTTCAATCACATTCTTTTTCTCTGCCAATTTTTCTTTCATATTTTCCAAAACGATGAAACCAGAATAATCCCTTGCATATAAAATAAAACTATTCAGCACTTCAGGGATTACATCTGGATTTTCTCCGGACAGAGAAATTGATGCCTGCTTGACTTCTTTTTCCAGGTGGGGAATATTTACCACTATATTCTGCACAAACCATGATTTAGAAATATTAACTGAAAGATTTTTTTTGCCTTCAGTCAACCGCCGAACCATTTCACTGTCATCCCAAAATTGTGCTTGTACAGCTTTATCCTGAATAGTATTAAGCACGTTTCGAAAAACACTTTCAGGACTAAATTGTTTTTCGGCACCTGGAATATATGGTGAAATCCCAGCGACAAACCCACCTATTCCCAAATCAGAAGGGCGCCTGATAGTTACTTTTGACACATAAGTTTGAGGAATGGAGAAAGTATAGACCCAAACCATTCCAACAATGGAAATAGCAACAATTGAGATTAAAAAACGGCGTTTCCAGATGACATCCCATAGGTCCATCAAATTGACAACCTCATTATGAGCAGGCGGCGGAAAACAGGAACCCATACTTGCATATGGACAGGCAAATTGATCTTTTTTCTTATTGTAGTCCATGACAAAACCTTAGAGTACTAATATTTATAAATTAAAATTGTTACACGACTCATCGACTCTTCCTTATATTCCAATCTGGATATTGTTCTGGTTTTTTACCTTTTGCGTCGATAATTCTCGGGTAAACGACACCTGACTGAAGCTGTTTATCTTTATGACGGGTTATATTTATTTAAAAAACCCAATTATCACCAAAATCAAAAAGATAATATAGTTTCATACCGACTGGAAGTGACCAAACGTTCGATATAAGAATATCTTTATAGGTTTTAACTGGATTGAACATATCCCAGTTCGCTTCCCCGCCTATAGTATAGGCCCTGTTTCCAGGCTGACGACCAATAAGAATATAACGGCTCAAACAACACCTGGATTCTAATAAAGGCCGTTTAGACAAAACCGGAAACCTTAGAAACTACATCAGGGATCATGAATCTGATTGGGTAACTAAAAATAAGGAACCCACTATGGACTTAAAGAGCAGACCTCGGTGGATACCCAAAACGGGTTCATTCTCTCTATAACGTTGTGAAACCTTTGCACGACTATACTGTTTTTGGCGGGCCAGGTCGGTAGCCTCCCTGTCTTTTTCATCTCCGACATCCACCATATTTCCATCCAAACTATTCATATATTATTGAATAGTATTCAGCTATAATACTATACTTCAATTGTAAAAATCAAATTATCGAATATGGTTTTTCCTTTGCTGACATCGCAATCCAAGCTTACTCCGACAAAAATCGAAATTTCTTGTTTCTCCGGGAAGTTGAAAATACCATTTACTGGCAGCCTGTTCAGGCCCTCCTGATGGAATATTATGAGCCAGGCAAATCCAAGGCCGGGGAAAAAGCATATCCGCCATTGCTTCTATTTAAATGTCTCCTGCTTCAAAAATGGTTTCGCGTCAAATCCGATCCGGAGCTGGAAAGCCAAATCAATGATCGGATTTCCTTTAAGTCCTTTCTCCAACTGCCTTTGGATCACCTTTCTCCTGACCATTCTATCTTCTCACGATTCCGCGGTCGTCTGTCAAAAGAGGCTATGATCAAAATCAACAGTACACTTCTCAACCAGTTCCATCACCATGGCTTGTCCATAAACGAAGGCGTTACTGTCGATGCCCGCCTGGTCAAATCGGTAAGCCGTCCGGTTTCCCAAAAGGAACTCAAAAAACTTATCGGAAAGGCCGAGACACCTGAAGGAAAACTATATAAAAATGATAGCAAGAAAAAATATTCCTGGAATCTTGATTCCACTTGGACCATCAAAAATAAAAAACCCCATTTTTGACTCAAAGAACACTCGGCAGTGGATACCAAGAATGGATTTATCCTTTCCATATGTTTTGAAATCCAACGAAACAAGGCTATTTCAAAACACCGATATACTGTTGAGCAATACTTTAAGCCACCCGCATGATAATGACGCCATGGCCAGGTTCCTGACGTTGATGAAAAATATCATTGATATCATGTTCAGACAGCTTGCATTCAATTTACACGTGACCATTAGGTTGAAAAAAGAGGTCAAGATCCTTGAAAAGATTCCGTGTAGGTGAATAAATGCACCGGTTGATAAAAACTGAGGCATGAGCCTCGTTCATAGGGAAAAGATGGCCAAAATATGTCTCAAAAAGGCTTTGATTTTTGGCTCGGCAGATTTGCTTGAATCTGAAATATGAAAAAGTTTTATCTTCATGCTAAAATCCGGGATGTATGACAGCCTCGCAAAGGTCTCAAATCTCTAATTCCGGATATGGCTCCGCCCTGTCAATTACATGCTCTGCATGTATTGCCAACTAAATAAGTTTAATTTTGAACAACAAAAAATAAATCAGGTGATCTTTTTCAAATCACTCAACAATTCAGGGTCATCACACAATTTGGAATCCATCTTGCTCACTTGTTCGGACAGGCTTTTTATCTCTTTTTTAATCTGCTCGTATTCTTTGAGCTTAAGCCGCAAAAAATTAAGGGTCAAATGGGTGAGTACCTTGAGCCCCGTTGGTGTGACATGATATAAATATCCGGTTTTATTTAAATTATTCTTAAACCGCTCAATCCGTATCAACCCTTTTTGAGCAAGGGCAGATACGCAAAAATTAATTCTACCTAAACTGATACCCATGAGTTGATTCATTTCCCGCTGGGTAAGCTTAGGTTGATCTTTTAAAAGCATGAGCAATTTAAATCTGATTTCGTCGTCTAACGGAGCGTTCATGAGATGAACCTATAGGACAAACGGACGTTAAGGTCAAGGATTTTCAGATATCAAACGCCGAAAATTCATCAATAAATCCATTTTAAAAACCGATTCGCATCCGGTCTCCGTCATGTTAAAATAATTACAGGATGTTGCAAAAACAACATCCTGTATTAGGTACAATTTTTTTATGAACTTATCCGCTGAACACGACGGTGAGCTGGGCCCTACGCTGAAAGGATTTCTTTTGGGACGCTTGTTTTGCGGCGAAGCGGTACTCGCCTGTGGTGCCGATTTTGAAAATATCTGGTTTCAGGCCGTATTTGACCATTTCGTGAACAAGATTTGCCGCCCTTGAGGCACCTAACTCAAGGTTGGAGGGGTATTGGGGGGTATGAATGGGATCTGAATCGGAAAACCCGTTTACATAAACTCTTACATCATAGGATTTGAGAAAATAGGCCAGTTTCTTTAAAAAAGATTTATACTCTTTTGCCAGGGCAGCACTGCCGGAAGAAAAAAGGATGGGAAGGGTATTGTTTATTTTGGCACAGCCGCCGTCGGCATTGAGAACTTCTACCCAGTCTTCGAGGCCGGCTTTTTTTACGGCCATTTCAATGTCTGATACTTTCCCTTGGGCCATTGAGGAATCCGGGACTTTTACGGCTGTTACAACGGGTTTGATCTTGGTTGATTTAATTGTCGAGACTTTTTGAGCTGTTTTAGATTTTTTTGCATCGTAAACGCTTTTGTAGTCAGCAATGACTTTTTCCAGCCTTACCTTTTCTTTTACAAGCTGGGCCGCCTTTTTTTCTTTGGATGATACAGAAGCTTTTAATTGTTTGGGAATCTTTCGGCCGGCATCTGAAATCCGGTTGATTTTCAGTATCAGCCAGTCCAGGTCTTTTTGAACATCTTTAATCTGCCGTTCCAGTACATTGGTCTGGGTCCAGTAGTCTCCGATCACCGCCTCAAGTTCGGTGACGGAATAGGCCGCGGTATTCAATTGTTTTTTCTCATAATAGCTGTTTGCATCGGTATGACAAAAAACAAGAAGAACAACGGCCGACAGGACAGTGGATAAGGTCCTGGCCATGGATTTTAAAATCCGCGGAAATGTACCCATCTTTCCCCCCTAAAAAATGTGGCCGGTTCCAGTGAAGCGGCCATGTTTAGAAATCGTTACAAAATAACCTGATCTAAACTGTCTCCAAAACCCCTTAAACTGGGCGTTTCTAAAACAAAAGATCAAGTAATTTCAAAGGCGATCTTTAGTTATTTGTTTAAAAATCAGGTATTCCCGCCGTCTCTGACAAGTTTACCTGAAGAAACAACCGGTTTGACATTATCACCGAGACCCACGGGCCACCAGATCATACCGTCTTTTGCAAAGTTGATCCTAAGCCTGAGGCGGGCGTTTGTAATGCCGTAGTCTCCCGGGGTAATTTCCATGATCTCTGTGCCCCTAAGCCAGGACTGGGTATGAACCTGGATGGCATCATGGTTGATGGTTCCCCGGCCGGCCCTCATAAAGGCATCCACATATACGCCGCGGACCTTTTCCACCAATTGCCGGTAGCCGTCGGCAACCGCCGCCCTTTCAGCCATTAGGACTGCCTCGCCTTTGGTCAGAGCATTTTCAGGCTCAAGGCCTTTGCCGGTAACATAAAATGTAACGATTTTATGGTTGTCCGCACTGCCGGCGGCAGAATCAAGGACACCGCCCGGCGAGCTGGAAGCCGTCCGGCTGCCAATATTGCACCCGTAAAAAAACAAGACCAAAATCCCCGCTGACAACACCAATAATTTTCTCATTTTCTCTTCCTCGTAAATTACAATTTGTTCCGGTATACAATCCTCATTGCTTTAGCATTGATTCGAAACCAGTATTCATGATAAAAAAAGAATCGTCCAAAACCGGCATAAACTTTAGGGCTCACCGGTTTTAACACCATTTTTTATTTTAATTCAGGGGCACAGGTTAACAAAATTTATATTAATACAATATCCATGCCTCAGCTATATAAAAAAATATCACCATGGATTATCACGGCCATTCTGCTGCTGTCTGCCGGAGTTAACCCGTTGTATGCAAAGCCCTTTTACGGGATCACCACATATTATATCCGGTTTGATATGAAGTCCTCAAATCATAAAATTTCCCAAGACCGGCTTACCATGGTTCCGGCAGAAAATGATTACAGGCCGGAAATTTTTTCACGGGTTTTCGTATCCCATGTGCTTGCGGCCGGGCCCTGGAAATCAAACCACCTCCTGGAAAAGCTGGTTAAAAGACAAGCCTTCATACGAATTCTGGAACAAAAGGGATTAAAATCCGTTCATACAATGAATAATAATACACTCATCAGCTATGAGGGCATGGTAGTTACACCCGTGGATATGCAGATCGGCCCCTATGATGAGAATCTGGGAGGATACCCCTATACCGCCCATATAGACTTTGCACCCCTTGCATTTCCGGATGAATGGGAATCCCTGAGACAAAAATTTAAAATTAAAGAAATCTTAAATGATTTTTTCCTTTTATTCAAATAAAGTCCGAACGATTTATTTAAGCATAGCCATGATAGTGGCCACCATTATTTTTGCCTTTTCTGCTCCCGGGTTTTCCCAAAATCATGATATTGGTATACTTCTGGCAGATGACCATGGAAAAACCCTTTATCAAAAAAATGAAAAACAATTATTCATACCAGCCTCCATTACAAAGATTCTAACCAGTCTATGTGCACTGGAAACCCTTGGGGCCGGATACCGGTTTGAAACATGGGTCGGATATGATCCGGCAGGCCCGGATTTGTATATTAAAGGATTCGGAGACCCCTTGTTTATTTCAGAACAGATCCAGGACCTGGCAGATAAAATAATTCAGAAGACAAGAGCCGGATCCATCCGGAATATTGTTCTGGACCACGGATTCTTCCAACCGGATATCATCATCCCGGGAACCGGCCAGTCCAAGAACCCATACGATGCAACAACCGGGGCCCTGTGCGCCAATTTCAACACGATTTTCTTCAGGTGGGACAAAATTCAAAATCAGTTTACCAGTGCAGAACCCCAGACCCCGCTGCTGGATATTTTCCGTGAGGAACTACACAAGTCCGGAAAGACCAGTGGAAGAGTTCTTTTATCCCGCCGCCAGCGCCGCCTCTATCCGGGACTGCTTATCAAAGCGTTTCTGGAAGATAGGAAGGTCTCTGTGCATGGGACCATAAAAGAAGAGCATTTCCCAGCCATGAGGCCAGGTTCAACCCGAATTATATTCAAATCCAGCTTCACCCTGGACCGGATTATTGAAAAACTCCTTCAGTTTTCAAATAATTTTATAGCCAATCAGCTCATGCTGACCATGGGGGCAAAGGAGTACGGGTCACCTGCAACCCTTGAAATAGGAATGAATCACCTCAAAGGGTTTGCCGGAAGCAGACTTGGATTAACGGATTTTATCTTGATTGAAGGGTCTGGGCTGTCCAGGAAAAATAGGTTTTCCCCGGAACAAATGCTCAAAATCCTCATGGCTTTTACGCCCCATTACCGGCTGATGAAAAAAGAGGGGTGTGAATTCTATAAAACAGGAACCCTCACAGATGTAAGAACCCGGGCCGGGTACTTTACGGGTAGTGATAACAGGCTTTATCCCTTTGTGATCATGGTGAATCAGCAAGGAACCGGGTATGCCGGCATCCTGCAGAAACTCAAAGGAATCGTTTCAAAGAACTCAACCTCTCGGTAAAATCAGATTCGGGAGTGCTCAATATAGGCGTAAGCACTGTGGTTGTGGATAGATTCAAAATTTTCCGTACTCACGGAAAACCAGGTTATATTCTCATCCTCTATAAGCTGTTTTGCCACATCTCTGGCAATATCTTCCACAAACTTGGGGTTGTTGTAGGCTTTTTCCGTGACAAATTTTTCATCAGCCCTCTTCAGGACTGAGAAGATGTCACAGGAGGCAGACTGTTCAACCAGATTGACAATATCTTCGATCCAGATGAATTTATCAAACCTGGAGCAGACCAGGACTTCGCCCCTCTGGTTATGGGCACCGTAATCTGAAATCTCCTTTGAGCAGGGGCAGACCGAGGTTACTGGTACGGCTACCTTCAACACGATATCTGCGCCATTGTCTGAATTTGAAGATCCCACAATAGTGCAATTATAGTCCATAAGCCCCCGGGATTGGGTACTGGGAGATTTTTTTTCAATGAAATAGGGAAAAGATATTTCAATGTGGGAGGACTGGGCACCCAAAGTGGCCTTCATATCCTCAAGGATGCTGGTCAGAGACTCCAGGGATATCTGGCTCCTGAATATGTGAAGCAATTCCACAAACCGGCTCATGTGGGTGCCCTTGCACTGATGGGGCAGGTCCACATACATACTGATCTCAGCCACTGTGGACTGGGATGTCTGGGTTTTATCCCTTACGGTAACCGGGTATTTCAGCCCTTTGATTCCCACCTTGTCAATGGGAATGTTTCTGAAATCCGGCTGGTTCTGCATATCAATCATGATTGCTTCTCTAAAAGATAATCCCGGGCAATGTTGCCCATTGCCCGGAATACATTTCCTTTTATATGTTTATTTTGCCTGTACATTTCTTCAAGCATCTTCCGGATTTCACCCCGTTTGGTCTCCCCTGCGCTGGGGCAGGGATTGATAAACTTGGGCATGTCCATCATGCGTGAAAACCTTACTAGGTCATTTTCTTCAACATATGACAATGGCCTGATGATATCAAGTGTTCCGTCAAAAAAAGATTGCCGGGGTTTCATTGTCCCGATTTTTCCGGCATAGAAAATATTCATGAACAAGGTTTCAATGAGGTCGTCTTTATTATGCCCCAGGGCAATTTTTGTGCATTGATGCTCACCTGCCAGTTCAAAAAAGCGTTTCCGCCTGAGTCGACTGCATGTAAAACACGGATTTTCACGAAGTTGGCCGGAATGGGCCCTGGTCCCGTAATCCGTATACTCAACATACATATTACGGTACTCCCCCCTGGAAAGGCCATCTATATATGCCTTTAGTCCGGAGGCAACGCCCCTCTCAAACCCAGGGTCAATATGCACCGGTATAATCTCAAAAGAAATGGGTGCTTTTTTTTTAAAGGAAGCTAAAAAATGTAAAAGGGCGAGGCTATCTTTTCCACCGGAGACACCAACCAGGATACGGTCATTGCCAACAATCATGTCCCAGTCATGCAAGGCCTTGCCAATGCTGTGATTCAGCTTTTTTTTCAGCCCCCTCTTCCTCAAACCGGATTAATCGTCTTCAGGTTCCGTATTTTTTCTGGCAACAATCCGGTTGGCGGCAATCTCCCGAAGTACAGAGACAACATCTTCATTTTTTGAGGACTTCACCAAGAGATCTGCACCTTCCCTGACCTGACGTACCCGTTTTGCAGCCAGATGAACCAGGCTGAACCGGTTATCCACATTTTTCAAACAATCTTCTATGGTTACTCGAGCCACAGCAACATCCTCCGATAGGTATTATAGTATATCAATGATTTCATAAATTCTTTTTCCGCCCGGGGCCTGTACAATGGCCTCATCTCCGGGTTCCTTGCCGATGAGAGAAGATCCCAGTGGGGATGATACGGAAATCTTTCCCTCCTTGATATCAGCCTCATCCGCTCCGACGATCATATACTCGACCCGTTCTTCGGAGTCCAGGTTTTCAAGGACCACGCGGCTGGCAAACCTAACCACATCCTTGGGCACACTGGCCGGATCAATGACCTTGGCATTTCCAACCTTATAGGATATTTCACCTATCCGGCCCTCAAGAAAAGATTGCCGCTCTTTGGCAGCATGGTATTCGGCATTTTCAGACAGATCACCATGGGCACGGGCAACCTCAATGGCCTTGATGTTTTCAGGCCGTTCAACGGTTTTCAATCTTTCCAGTTCTTTTTTCAAGGCGGCATAGCCCTGTGTTGTAATAGGTATCTGATCCAAAATTACGATTTACTCCGTTTAATTAAATTTAAAATAATCGACACCGCCACCGGGCCGCCATATGCATATACGTTAAATGCCTTTACCGCTCCGGCTCTTCCGGGTCTCGTTCCTGTTTTCCGGAAAAAAATGAGACGCCAGAGACACCAAGGGCCCCGATACCACATACAGGGAAAATATCCCGAATAATATGATACAGGGTTCCGCAGCAACGGCTACGAAGACCAACACCAAGCAGACCAGTTTGTTAAAGGTCATGCTCTTAAAAAAGGGTACGTTTTTCAAGCTTTTGTACCGAAAAGAGCTGACCATACAAAATGAAAGTCCAAACATCAGGACCAGCAGAGCCGTCCGGAACGGTTCCGGATCCATAACCATACGGTCAAAAAATAAAACAATGGATACATTCATTGCCGCAGCAGCCGGGATGGGCAAGCCTTCAAAGTCCGGGCCGGCTGAAGTGCTGACATTAAATCTGGCCAAACGCAGGGCACCACAGGCGGCAAAAATAAACCCAGCCAGCCAGCCAGGCCGTCCCATGGGTTCCAAAACCCATAATACCATAAGTACGGCGGGTGCCAGGCCGAATGTAACCAGATCTGCCAGAGAATCATACTCTACACCGAATTTTGATGTGGTATGGGTTGCCCTGGCAATCTTTCCGTCCAAAAGGTCAAAAACCGCACCAATAATAACGGCAACGGCTGCTTCAAAAAACTTATGGTGAATGGATGCAAAAACAGAATAGTACCCGCAGAACAGGTTCATGGATGTAAACAGATTAGGCAGTACATAAATACTTTTTTTAAGACTCTGTTTCTGCATTACAATCCTTATTATAGTTCAGCATCAATGACCATAAGCTGACAATAATACCAAACAACACCCTGATGTGTCAAGATACTGATTTTTGTGAAAAATGTGAATGATGGATCTCGGCATCGGATTGTCGCAAATAGGTGGGAACCAAGCAATTGGCTTTATCATCGAAAAGATCAGAAATCTCCCATGCCCTCTCGACCAGGGCCAAGGCAGACACGTGATCCATGGAGGCCGGAGATATCCATGCTCCGGTAAACTCTTTTATCATATCGGCGTAGGCTTTTGATCCTGACCCCACGAATATGGCGTCCCGGCCGGCCAATCCAATGGCCTGTTCCGGGGCACAGGCAAGCTCCTCACTTTTTCCGGCAAGCTTGCCTTGGCTGAACCGGTAGACTGCTGTGTACACCTCCTTGCGCTTTGCATCCATCATCACGCATACAGGCACCGAAGCCGTGGAAAACCGATACGCAATACCGTCCAGACTTGAAATCCCGGCACAGGGTTTTGACACGGCAACGGCCAGACCTTTAACCACACTGATACCGATGCGCAACCCGGTGAAACTGCCCGGCCCCTTGGCGGCAATGAACCCATCAATATCTGATACCTCAAGCCCGGCCTGGTGAACAATCATATTCTCCACCATAGACATGAGGCGCCTGGAATGGCTTTTGGGACCGGTCAAATACGACTCGCAGATCAGATCATGGTCCTGAAAAAGGGCCATGCTTGCCCCTTGCTCCGCCGTACTCAGGGAAAACAGCCTCATAAAAAATCAGTCCTTTTCCAGGGCAATCTCAAGCACCTCTTTTACATCTTTGACACAGGTGAATTTGAGTTTGGCTTTAACGGATTTAGGAATATCATGGAGGTCACTCCGATTTTTTTCGGGTATGATCACCTCTTTAATCCCCGCCCTCAAGGCTCCCAGGGCTTTTTCCTTGAGCCCGCCGATGGGTAGCACCCTGCCCCGCAATGAAATTTCACCGGTCATGCCCACCTTGTTGTTCACCTTTGTTTCGGTAAAGGCGGATACCAGTGCCGTGGCCATGGCAATTCCTGCAGAAGGGCCGTCTTTTGGAATGGCGCCTGCAGGCACATGGATATGGATATCATTGTTGTCAAAGGCATCTTTGTCTATACCCAGGACTTCCTGGTTGGCTTTGGTATAGGTCAGGGCCGCCCGGGCAGACTCCTGCATGACTTCACCAATCTGCCCTGTAAGGAGCAGTTCGCCCTTGCCGGGAAACAGGGAAATTTCAATATAGAGGTGTTCTCCCCCGAATTCGGTCCAGGCAAGACCTGTGGCCAGCCCCACCTGACTCTCTTCCTGGTCAAGCTCATTGATAAATCGGGGAGGCCCAAGGTATTTGGTCAAATTTTGCTTGGTGATGTTAAACCGACCTTTTTTTCCTTCCGCAATCTGACGGGCAATTTTCCTGCATATGGCATCAAGCTTGCGTTCAAGACCGCGCAGGCCAGCCTCCAGGGTGTATTCGGACACAATACATTCCATGGCATTTGGGCTGACATGGATGGAACGGCGGATAAGACCGTTGTCTTTAAGTTTTCTGGGCAGCAGGTGGGTTTTGGCAATCACCCCTTTTTCCTGACGGGTATATCCGGAAATATGGATGACCTCCATCCGGTCCAGCAGAGCCGAGGGGATAGTGTCCGCCATATTGGCTGTCAAAATAAAAAGCACATTGGACAGATCAAAGGGCATGTTCAGGTAATGGTCTGAAAATTCGGAATTCTGCTCCGGATCCAGAGCCTCCAGCAGGGCCGAAGAGGGGTCCCCCCTGAAATCGCTGCCCAGCTTGTCGATTTCATCCAGCATAAATACCGGGTTTGAGGTGTTACACTGTCGCAAGCCCTCGAGAATCCGGCCGGGCATGGCACCGATATAGGTCCGCCTATGTCCCCGGATTTCAGCCTCATCCCGGATCCCACCCAGCGAGACCCGGTGAAACTTACGCTTCATGGCCTTGGCAATGGCCTGGCCCAGGGAGGTTTTGCCCACACCCGGAGGTCCCACAAAGCAGATGATCTGCCCCTTTTTCTTGGGATTAAGTTTCCGGACGCTCAGATATTCCAGGATTCTTTCCTTGGCCTTGTCCAGACCAAAATGGTTCTGGTCCAAAACCTCTTTGGCCTTTTTGATATCCAGAAAATCTTTAGTAGACTTGCTCCAGGGCAGCTCCACAATACAGTCCAGATAGGTTCTGATCACAGAGGCTTCAGATGAATCAAAATGCATCTGCTCAAGCCGCTTAAGCTGCTTAAGAGTCTCTTTTTCACTTTCCGGGGGTAATTTACATTTTTTAATTTTGGCCTGGAACTCTGCAATTTCAGCCAGCTTATCATCGCTTTCACCCAATTCCCTGTGAATGGCCTTGACCTGTTCTCTCAGGTAATAATCCCGCTGATTTTTTGAAATTTCATCTTTCACATGGGTTTGAATTTTAGCCTGGACCGTTGATAGATCCAGTTCCCTGGCAAGCATGTCATTGACCTGGGCCAGACGCTCCACTGTATCCGTAACTTCAAGAAGACTCTGGGCATCCTCTACTTTGAGATTCAGGTTGGATGCCACAAGATCGGCCAGTTTGCCAGGGGAGTCGATATGGGAGAGAAGATCCCCCACATCACCGGAAAACTCACCTTTCAACGCCAGAAGCTTCTCACTGTTCTCCTTGACGTTCCGCATCATGGCTTCTATTTCAATATCAAGGTCGTCGGGCTCTATATCCTGAAGCACCTCGACCTCAACCTTAAAAAAAGAACGCTTTTGAACAAATTCTATGATCTTTGCCTTGGCAATACCCTGGACAAGGGCCTTTATCCTGCCGTCGGGCATTTTAATCATCTTCTGGACCCGGCCGATGGTCCCAATTTCATAGACGTCATCAACGCCTGGCTTTTCAACTTCAGAATCTTTCTGGGCCGAAAGGAAAACATACCGGTCATATTCAACACATTCTTCTATGGCCTTTATGGATTTTTCCCGTCCGACAAACAGGGGAAGCAGCATATCCGTAAAAACCACCACATCCCTGACCGGCATCATGGGAAGGGTTTTGGGAATCTCTTCTATATTACCTTCTTTTTCTATAATCTCGATAAGATCATCAATATCTGCTTCTGCCATTTAAACTCCTTATAAATAAAACAAGACCAACAGGAAAATGCCGACAGGCTTATGCTGTTTCATCGGCAGTTTCGGTTGATCCCCCCTTGATTGAGTCGATACGTCCCTTAAGTTGAACTTAGAATAAAACAGTTTTTTTTTTTTACAATATGCTTGAAAAAATATTTTTAAAATCAGATAGTCGAGCGGTAGTCAGGTGAAAGTATTTTTAAATTAACAGAATTTGGTTTATAAGGCTTAAATCTAATGGTTCAATACCCCTCATTTATTCCCGTATTTATCTTCATCTTTGGTGCCTGCATCGGCAGTTTCCTCAACGTAGTCATCTTCAGGCTGCCAGCCGGACAATCCATTGTATCGCCGGGCAGCCATTGCCCGAAATGTAAAAAGGCCATCCCCTTTTACCTGAACATCCCGATAATGAGCTACATCATGCTTGGGGGAAAATGCAGGTTCTGCCGCACCCCGATTTCCATGCGGTATCCGGCGGTTGAAGCTCTCACCGGACTGATAAGCCTGCTGATTTTTTTCAAATTCGGTATCACACCGGAAACGGGTTTCTGGATCATATTTGCCTCGGCTCTCATTACGGTTTCATTCATCGACCTGGACCATCAGATCATTCCGGACGTGATCTCCCTGCCAGGAATTGCGATCTTTGCCTCGTCCATATTCGTTATCCCGGGAATGACACTTACCAAATCCGTATCCGGAATTCTAACAGGCGGCGGAATTCTCTATGCAGTGGCCCTTACCTATTATTTTTTGAAAAAGGTGCAGGGCATGGGAGGCGGTGATATCAAACTTCTGGCTATGATCGGGGCAGCCACCGGGGTCAAAGGGGTATTGTTTACCCTTTTTACAGGCTCACTTCTGGGAACCTTAGGAGGAATTATCTCTCTGCTGCCGAGGAAAGGTGGAGCGTCACAGACCCGAATACCCTTTGGCCCATTTTTATCTGCAGGCGCTTTAATATACCTGCTTTGGGGAGAATTTATCATCCAATGGTATTTCAACCTGCTGGTCCATGCTTAATCACCGTCGGCATAACTGACTTCCAGGACCATCTTTCCCTTGGTGGTTTTAAAAGGGATACTGACTACATGAGTGCCGGCTTCGGTATGGGGGATAACCTGATCCTTTCCAAGGATGACCTTAACAAATTTGACTTTAACCTTTTTGTCCAATTCGGCAATTTTTGTGGTAACGTGGCCGGCCACCATATTGGAAATTTCCCCGACAGCATCGGTAATTTCATCGTTGATTTCTGTCATCTCCTCTCCGAACATAGCAGACACAATGCCTAAAATACTTTTTTCAGTAAAGGAAATCGCGGCGGTTCCTTCAAGGTCACCGGAAATCTCCAAAAGCCCGGTTATATCGCCCTGTGCAGCGGTATCGGTTTTCAAAAACGGGGTTTCAGGTTTTACTTTTACGAAAGCTGTAGTATCAAGTATGTGCAAAGTCCCTTCAATAAAAGGGTTTACGAGCATCACATCCATATTTTCCTCCTGTTTGGGATAATTTTATGTTGTTTTCAAAAAACTGGCAATGAAATTTTCAAAAAACCGCATTAAATACTTGACACGCAATGCTCAACGACGTAACGTACGCAAAAGCTGATTTAAATTTATTCAACTTTTAGGAAATAATTTGATATCAAAATTAATAATTCCTAAAATCTAAAAAAAGGAGTGATACGATGAACAAAGGCGATTTAATCAACAAAGTTTCAGAAGTTTTGAACAGTAAAAAAGAAGCCCAGGCGGCGGTTGATTGCATGATTGAGGCGGTAACAGAAGCACTTTCGAACAATGACTCTGTAACTCTGGTCGGCTTTGGTACATTTAAAACTGCAGAAAGAAAAGCCAGAAAAGGCAGAAATCCCCAGACTGGCAAAGAAATCAATATCCCTGCTAGAAACGTACCCAAGTTTGTTCCGGGCAAAGCCCTTAAAGACGCCGTAAAATAATAGTATCCTTTTTAGGTTGAATTCTTCAGGCAGTATTGACCCGATCAATACTGCCTGAATGGATTTAAGGCATGAATTTTAATCTGGAAAAAATATTCCTTCCTTCGGTGGGCGTTGATTTGGTCTTCAATATGGACTCCCCGTCTCCTGTTTCACGGGCATCCATTATTTATGACACGGATCATACAAATAAAACAATCACCATAGCCCAACCCATTACCGCGCTCACAGAAACAACAAAATTCGACCAGCTACACCTCACGGTCATCGTCCATCTTAAACAGCGGAAAACCAGAATCGGGATTAGTTGCGTCCCGGTTAAATTCATTGAAAAATATCCCCTTGCGAATAAGGCGATGACCAAGGCATTAACGCTCCAATACTACCCACCGGTCATTGAAACCAACATCAGATCCGCTTTCAGGCTCCCCTTGAGCAACCGCCACACCGTAAAAGGCAAATTGGTTTACCATAAAATAGATTTTTTTACGGTCAAGGACTTTAAAATAAAAGATATTTCATTTACCGGCTTGGGCGTGATCGTGAACAAGAAAAGAGAAAATTCAACTAATCCTTTAATAGGACTCACAATCGGAACCCTTATGCCCATGGGCATTTCTCTTATGGACAGTAAAAAGGAGGCCCCCATAGGAACCTTTCCTGTAAAAGTCAGAGCAGTCCGGGTCAACCATAACTATTCAGATACACATATGCTGGTAGGCCTCCGGATAGAAGCCATCACCCCGGCGAACGAAGATCTCTTAATCAAATTTATCCACGATGCCCAGATTGCAGAATTAAAACGGCTCAGCCAAAAAGGATGACAATTGACTGATATGTAATTTCAGCCAGACCACCATCATTCTCTGTTCTTTATCCAGCATTTCCAAGCCTTTTAGTTCGATTTTATCCAGTTCCGCGACCGCCTGGGTACAGGTGAATTTACCATCATTTTTATACCCTTTTACAATTAATTGAGAATCGCCCCCGGTCAACTTTTTCAGGTGTGCTGCAAACTCAGGACACTCCCCGACCGGCAATCCAAAATTCCGGGCAAGTACCCGCAGGGCCAGGGTCCTTACTCTGCTGCTCCCAAAGGTATTGCAGACTTTCAATTTTGTACCGGGTTCTGCCTGGTGAAACAATGCGATTTCCCGCTTTTCATCCCAAGAAAAAAATCCGCCTTGGTAGAGGTCGGCATCAGGGTCAATATCAGGGACATCAGGGTATTTAAAGGATTTGTGATAGGATATTGTTTTTAAAAACAGCCCTTGGTCTTTTTTAAGAATGTCTATATTCTTTTGACAAATCGCCAGTGCCTCAGGTGTGAGCCTGGCCCAAAACCGATCAAGGCAGGGCAGCACAAGCAATTGATCCCCAGGTCGCTTGCGGATCACGAAAAAATCGTAAATCTGTAGCTCACCATCAACGGTGTCCAGAAGATCCGGCTTGTCCAGCCGAACCCACAGACTCTGATTTTTATAGGGAACAGACGCCCCTATATGGAGTACAGGGGCGATATAATTGAGATCAGCGCCAAAGGACACAGACACCATTAAGCCGAGTTCAAACTCAATATTCTGAACAGAATATGGCTTTTTCAGATTGTGAACACGACCAAGATCCACCTGTTTATCAAAAAAACCCAGAACATAGTTCCAAATATCTTTTTCCCTCTGAAACACCCGAGCAAGGCTTAGCAAGGCTTCCACATCAGCCATGGCTTCATGGGCCTTTCCGGAAACCTCAAATCGGTTCTCCCGAGACAGGTATTCCAGTTTCAGTGTAGACTTCCCGTTTTCAAGCAGGGGCCAGATCAGAATATGTTCGCAGAAAAGCCGGTAAATAACGGCAACTGGCAACAGATCCATCCTGGAACATCCATTGGCATATTGATGGGAGTAGGGATCCAAAAGATTCCGATAAAATAGGAACCTCAAAAATTCGTCGTCAAACCCTAGAGAATTGTAACCAATACTTATGGTGTCAGGCGTATTGAAAAGCCTATGAATTTTCAATGCCGCCTGGTATTCCGTGATACCGGTCTCGAGCTCTTCCGGTGTCAGGCCGTGGGTAAGAAAGGCGCCTGGTGACGGAACGACATCAGGCCTGAGCTTTACCGTTATAATTTCTCTGGACAGCTCGTTAAGATCAGTGTCAGTTTGAATACAAGCAAAGGTAAGCACCTGGTCAAATGCCGGGCTTAACCCCGAAGTTTCAATATCGTAAAACAGGAAACGCTTCATGGGTTCATACCATTTGCCCCTGAATGCCAAACCCGAAAAAGGGGAACAATATAAATTGCTCCCCTCTCCAGGTATTGGACCTTGTAAAAAAGACTATCTTTTTGAGAACTGGAAACTGGCTCTTGCGCCTTTTTTACCGTATTTTTTACGCTCTTTCTTTCTGGCGTCCCTGGTAAGGAAACCTGCGGCTTTAAGCACGCCCCTCAATTCAGGATCGACAAGAACAAGGGCCTTAGAAACTCCCTGACGTACGGCACCGGCCTGGCCGCTCTGACCGCCACCCATGACCGTAATTTTGATGTCAAATGCATCACTGTTATCGGTGAGCACCAAAGGAGACGTCAAGAGATCCTGGTTTACTGTGATGTCAAAATATTCTTCCATTTCCCTATTGTTTACGACAATCTTCCCTGTACCAGGCAAAAGCCACACTTTGGCCACAGAATCTTTCCGCTTACCTGTTGCGTAAAAAACGTTTCCGGTTTCCATTGATAATATCGTGTCCTTATCTCTTAAATTTCAACAACTTCAGGTTTTTGAGCAGCATGGGGATGCTGGTCACCTGCATATATAAATAATTTTTTACCAAGTTTTCTGCCCAATCTGTTTTTGGGAAGCATCCCGCGAACAGCTTTCCTGAGCACTTCTTCCGGCTTTTTTTCAAGCATTTCTTTAATGGACTGAGACTTTATTCCGCCCATATATCCGGAATGACGATAATAGGTCTTCTGACCCATCTTGTTACCGGTCAAACGAACTTTGTCTGCATTAATCACGACCACCCAGTCTCCCATATCCACATGGGGAGTGTACAGGGGGTTATGTTTGCCTCGGATACGGTATGCTACCTGGGAAGCAAGCCGCCCAAGCACCATATCTTCTGCATCAATCACACACCATTTTTCTTTGTTATCAGATCTTTTCGCACTATATGTATATTTTTTCAATGTCCCACGCTCCTCTCAGTAAACACAATCAGCGATATTTACATTTTTTCAAAAATTATGTCAAGTAAAATTTATAATTCAATATGTTTTTCATCTTTAGACCTTGATCCACCACTGGATATCCCAACTGAAGAAAGAAATTTTTTCTCTTTTTGAGGTGCGTTCATCTTGCTTGACGTCTTGCAGGATACATCAGCATTTAGAATACCTCCATTCTCAACGATAAGATCCTGGCAAACCACCTTGCCCGCACAGGTTCCAGTGGACAGAATAATCAGTTCTTTGGATGCTTCCACCTCACCTTGAAAACTACCGCCGATTGTCAGGCTGGCCACCTTTGTTGCACTGGAGTGGACCAGGCCGTCTTCGGCAATAATGACCACATCTCCGTCTATGGTACCCGTAACCTGCCCTTTTATAATCAACTTCCCGGTACTTGATATGGAGCCGTCGATTTTCAATTCCTTATCAATGATGCTCAGATTTTTTCTGTCTTTTTTACCCAATGTACGTCTCCTCAATATCTTTAGGATTGAATATCAATAAATAACTTTCCGACCTCTTTTCCGTCCAGGGTTGTTATTACATGATATTGCCTGCCGTTTTTCCCCTGGGAATACCTGGGCATGAGCACACCGGCCCCGGTGTCGATAACATACCCCCTGTCCTCTCCGTTATTTTTGCTGTTGTTTCCCACAAAACCCTTGAAATTGACAATATAGTCCGAAGGGTCGACATCACCGGTTATAATATCCACAATTGTTAGTTTGTCACCGGATTTAAGGCTGACCCTGGTATAATTGTCAACCACCCGGATGGCGCCGTTAACGTTCAGCTTATAACGAATCCGATCTGTCTTCTGAGAGTTGCTTAAGGAAATACGGTCGGCGGGTTGGTCCGTAGGTTTACCCGCTGGATCGGCTTCGATGTCCAGGAAGACACTGCCACAGGCATAAAAATCCTTCTTGGCTTCAATCCGTGTGGGCTCGCTGATTTTGAGCTTTTTTTTCATATCGTTAAATTCATTTCCAAACCCGATCACATCGACACTAAGCCCCCGCTCGTAATTGGCTACAATATCATGAACCTGGATAACATCCCCCTGTCTGATTTTCAACCTCTGCATTTTTTCGACCACAACAGGAATCGAATTATTTACTGAAATAATCATGTACTGCATTTCTGGTTTTTTCAGGTCAATGCCCGGCAATTTTGGGATGATCCCCATCAAAGACATGACCCCTTCCACACCGAGAATATGCTGGCGCACCTTCTGCTCCAGGGGCAGAGATTTGGCCGACTCAATGCCGAATGCAGGTATTTTGCAGACATTCATGGCATAGTAGGTAGCGGATCTTCGCTGCTCCTTGTGGATGGAATCCGCATGGCCGGTCCGATGGTTGTTAAAATGAAAATAATTGGCTTCATCAGCAATGCCCTGATTAATTTTTTTAATAACTGCCAATGCCATCTGTTCCAGATCAATCCCCTGGCCGGTACTCTCGGTGTCGGAAAAAAGAAACGCATCATCTGCAATCACGGATTGCCCGAATTTATCCGGATTGCGGTCCGGGCTTTTCCAATCCTTGGAATAAAATCCGGATCCTTCATGGAGGTTTAAAAAGCAATCACTCTGACAGATCAGTTTTTTTAAAACATCAACCACCTCACCTTCATAGTTACCGGTATGATCGTCCATGAATTTTCGGTTCATATCCTGGTTGATCTGCCGTTCCTTTTTAAGGATAGAAGGAAAATTTGCTCGGGGCACAACGATGAGGTTTCCCTGTTCCAGTGACATATCCACATAAAAATCAGCAGCAAGAAATCCCCCGGGCTCATCCCCCTGAATGCCCCCTATGATGAGAAGGGTCTTACCGGGCCTGGACCCGAAGATCCGGTATACGTGAAGTTCATTGTGCTCCCCCTCAAAAAACACGGTATGGATTTTCTGGCCGGCATTCCCAATCCCATAAAAAAGCATTACCGCCCAAAAGAGTCCAAAGCTTATTTTATGCCACGCCCCCATTCCAGTTATTTCGCCCCGTTAATTTGAATGGTATTTTCAAACAACAAATTTTCCTGGTCTCCGAATATGTATATTGCGGCGGTAGTAAAACTATCAGGGGATGCCTGATTTTTAATGGTAAACTTAACCGGCTTAAACCTGGAGATTGAAAAATACTGCCCCTTGCGGTAAGGGCCGGGCATCCCGTTTTTCATTATTCCGCCAGGCGAAACGACCCAACCGGATTCTTCACCGTTTTCAGGTTTGAGTACCGCAAAAATACGTCCTGAAATTTCCTTGGACTCTTTTGAAATATTCCTGATATTGAACTTTACAACCAACTCTTCACTGGTTTTCCCGCGGATAACTGAAAATTTTTCAACAGAGACCACCGGTTTGACTACAGAAACCTCAGCCTTTGGCTCCACCGGCGGGTCCGGCATTGATACGGGTGGAACAGGAGGCTCCGGTTGAGTGACAGCCACAGGGTGGGCAGGCGTTTTAGCCCCTTCTTTTTCGGCTGCTTGTTTTTCCTGGCTCTTTTTTTCAACTGATTGTTTGGGCATGATGCCGGGCTGCTTTTCTTTGGCAGGCGGGACCTGGACAACTTCAGGCCGGTCCAGGTCAGGTTTCTTCCCGGACATGACCAGTCTTGCCATGAGAATTTCCTTATCATTGGTAAGGCGGTCCGCCTTTTTTTCCAAAACAGCAAGCCTGTCAGTCAATTCAAGATTTTCCCTCTGGGCTTTGGCAAATAAAGTATAAAAGCCGGCAGTTCCCATGATGCCCACGAGGCTGACGGCCAAAAACAGATACACCAATACTTTTAAATACCCTCCGGAACTCAACTCTCCGAAGTCATCAACAATCAGTATCCGTTTCTGCCTGTTGGTTTTATGAGGGGACGGTTTTGCTCGGGCTATTTCCCTTTCCAGTTCTCTCGATATATCTTCCATACCCCACCTTTTTTCACGAGTTTTAATTGTTTTTTCCCCTGGGTCGAATATCCGCTGGACTTATAGTTTTGCAGGAAACTGACCACATAACCGTCTTTTTTCTGCACAACTTTATAATCTTTCCCAGTCACAGAGATATAGTCATACCGTTTGGCAAGTTTCTTTTTTTTCCGAACCCAGGCATTTTTTCCAAGGCCGTCGGAATGGAAATCACTGGCATAAAAGGCCGCATATTCAGCCATATCTTTGGCTGACCAGGCAGCCAGCCATTGTTCAACGGTTTCCACGACTTTAGCATCGGCCGACCCGTCCCTGACCATCTCACCGGCAGCAGCTGTCAAAACGACCTCTCCAGCCCCGTAAGTTCCTGCCTTCTTTTGAAAGAGGTCTCCGACAATAACCGGGGCGTCTCCCTGGGTTCGAAGAAAAAACTGCCGTTTCCCCAGATACCGACGGTCTTTGCCCACCGCCAGCACCATGTCCGTGAGCACAACCACCACACCGTTTTGGGTGTATATCCCGGTATTGTCCAACAGGATTTTAAGACGGACCGTTCCTGAAGCAGCAGCTTTCCTGAGTCCGACCCAGGTTTCCCACCATGAAATTTCAGGAAGATATGCCTCATCATAAAAAGACAAATATTTGTGGTAACTGCCTGTTTCAAGGGCCTGTACCCATCCATCTATAAGGGCTGACACCTGTTTTTTCTCTTCCGCCAGGACAGATGCAGGCCGAAAGTCCAATGTCTCAACAATAACAAGGGGTGTGGCATCCAAACGGATATATCCGGACAGGGCAACCACGTTATCGTTATCCAAAGCAATGCACCCGTTTGAATCCATGGGCTTCAATTTTTTGTCCGTGCCGTGGATCCAGATGGCAGATCCTTGTTTTCCCTGACGAAGGTCCAGAAAATTGGGATAGTCGGAAGGGAATGCTTTTTTTCCATAAACCGAGGTCAGATACCGGTCTTCATACTCATCCTTAAGGAAATAAACCCCTTCGGGTGTTTTCTTATCCCCTGCTTTATTTTTCGGGCCCGCAACCTCCCCGGTTGAACAGGGCGCTTGAAATACCAGGTCAACCCGGCCCTGGTTCGCGGCATACACATACAAGGTCTGGGTCTTTTTTTCCACGATCACGGCATGCTCACTCCCGGGCAGACTGATCAAAACGCTGGGCTGAAGTGGAGAGGAAGCGAAAACCGGGCCAATAACCAAAAACATATAGTAGCAAATTAAATTAATGATGCCGATAGGATGGGTAAGTTTCATTGTTTATTTATTTTTAAGGTCAATTTTTAAATGCTGGTAGGCTTTTTCCGAGGCTTTTCTGCCACTGGAAGTCCGCAGTACCAGCCCTATTTTTAACAAAAAGGGTTCCACCACATCCACAAGGGTGTCAGTCTCCTCCTGCAGGGTCGCCGCAATGGCCTCTATTCCCACAGGCCCGCCTTTGTAAAAATCAATAATCGTCTTCAAATAGCTGCGGTCAAGCCGAGTCAGGCCGAGATCATCAATGCCTTCAAGTTCCAGAGCATCTCTCACCCCCCCTGGGGTCACCCTGCCGTCATGCCTGACCTGGGTATAATCCCTGACCCGTTTTAAAAGCCGGTTGGCGATTCTCGGGGTGCCCCTGGACCGTCGGGCCAGCTCCATGGCCCCCTCATCGGACATATGTGTTTTGAGTATCGTGGCAGATCGTTTGATAATCACCATAAGTTCTTCTACGGAATAAAAATCAAGGGTCCTGAATATGCCGAACCGATCCCTCAGGGGGGCAGACAGCAGACCTACCCGAGTGGTAGCTCCGATGAGCACAAATTGTTTGAGCTGATATCGATGGCTTCTGGCATGAATCCCCTTGTCGAACACAAAATCAACGGCAAAGTCCTCCATGGCCGGATACAGGAATTCTTCAACCACTTTGGGAATTCTGTGTATTTCATCAATAAAAAGGATATCCCCTTCCCCAAGATGGGTGAGTATACCCACAAGATCCCCGCCCTTTTCAAGGGTAGGGCCTGAAGTCACTGTCAGCTCTTTTTCCATTTCATTGGCAATGATATGGGAAACCGTTGTTTTTCCCAGCCCAGGAGGGCCGTGCAACAGGATATGATCCAGAGGTTCATTCCTAATTTTAGCGGCCTGAATGGCTATTTTAAGGGTTTCAACGGCAGCGGCCTGGCCCACGTAATCTCTAAACCGCACCGGTCTGAGGGACACGATTTCAGGAGCACTGTCTTCCACCTTGAGGGTTTCTGAAACCAGCCCTTTTTTGGCTGAAGGATCTGATGAAAAAGAAAGAATGTCTGAGCCCATGATTACCGGTTCTCCCGGTAAATTTCATCAAACAAGTCTTCAGGGGTTCGAATGGCGGGATTTCTGTCAAAGGCCTCTTTTATCATCCGCCGGGCCGATGATGGGGAATGGCCCAATTGCTCCACCAGAACATCTCCCACCTGACTTGAGATATCTTCTTTTTCAACAGGAATTTGTGTGGGTATTTTTGTTGCTGTAGCCAGGTTCGATGCCTGACCGGCATCTGCAAAGCCCATCACCTTGCCGTGAAGGGTGGCTATAATTTTTTCTGCGGTCCGTTTTCCAATGCCCGACAATTGGGACAAAAACACCGTATCCCTGTTTTCAATAGCCCTGGCCACTTCTCCCACAGGCTTTGTCAGGGCTTTGACCGCCTTCATGGGGCCAATGGCAGATACGGTGATGAACAATTGGAAAAACTCTTTGTCCTCTGGAGTAAGAAATCCGATGAGTACCGGTTTGGGCTGCCGGTCCGTCACATGATAGTAGATATACAGGGCCACATCATCCTGCTCGGAACTGCCGGCAACAGCCCGGGACAGGGTGACAGGATCCAGCAGAATTTCAAAGCCGATATGGCCGGCCAGCAAAAGGATGCTCTCCGGTTCACAGCGGATGACCCGCCCCTCAAGATATCCAATCATATTTTATTTTCCATACCTGTACAAACCGGTTAAAGCCAGGCCCAGGGCGTCGGATGCGTGGAATGGCCGTATGGGCCCTTCATGGTTCAGCAAATGCCGAACCGACCGTTCCACCTGATATTTATCTGCACCGCCGTTTCCCGAAACTACTTTTTTCACCTCTCTGACCGAAACCTCTTTTACCCTGGCACCAGCCTTAAAGGCCGCCAGGAGCAGCACCCCTGAAACTTTTCCCAACATAATACCCGATCCCGGGTATTTTTCAAGGGAGTAAATATCCTCAATCACTATAAGATCCGGTGCCTGTTCCTGAAGAAAAATCTTGGTTTTTGAATAAATCTGGTTCAGCCTGTCCGGGATCGATTCTCCGGCCTCGGTTGAAATACTGCCGAAAGAATAGCTTCGTATATTCCGGCAGCTCCCTTCTATGACACCAATACCCGTCCCAGCCAGTCCGGGATCAATACCAACTATTTTCATCATTAAAATACTAAATTATTTGAGGCTTTTGAGTTTTTCCCGGGCATACTGTGCCTCTTTGGAGTTGGGATGGCGTTTGATCAATTCTTTTAAAATCAATCGGGCATTTGCAGCTTCACCCAGGGCGGCAAAGGCATAACCTTGTTTCAGCCTGGCTGCAGCAGCCTTATTGGAATCCGGATAGACTTCAAGTACTTTCTGGTATTCCAGTATAGCTTTTTCGTACCACTTTTCAACGTAATAGGAGTCCGCGATCCAGAACCGGGCGTTGTCCGCTTTTTTTGATCCCGGATACTTATTTATAAAATTTTCAAATTGTATCCTGGCGTCTTCCTTGTCCCCATCATCAAAAAGCTTTTTGGCAAGCGCATATAGTCCCTCTTCCGACACTTCGGCCACATCCGGCCCAATATCGGCTTTACCCGATGCCGGCATTGTTTGTGAAGGTTCAAACCCCATATATTTTTCAAGGGCAATGACCTTTTCATAATTTCTGGTAATGGCATTATCCAGACGGTCAAGCTTTTTTTCAAGGGTTTCCTGCCTGGCCCGGTCACTGGTTCCCAAATTATGCTGGAGCTCTTCAATCTGCCCCTGGATCCGGTGAAACTTTTCTTTCATCTGCTGAACTTCATATTTTAATTCAGCATAATTTTCCCGGGTGGTCTTGGCATTGTCATCCATTTGAGTCTTTAGCCCGTGAAGCTCAGTGTTTTTGCCCTCTTGAAATGAGGCTTGACGGTTGGTCTCCTGTTCAACGGCAGCCATCCTGCTTTCCAGCATCCGGTATTGATCCGATGCCACACAGCCCGCCGATAAGAAAGCCGGCAACAGACAACAATAAAAAAGAAAAGGTCTCATTTGAAAATCCGATCCAATGTAAACGCAGAGGCACAACCCACACCAAAAGTGCCGGTTGTGCCTGCAAACGCCTGTTTAAACTTTTTGTTTACTTAATTACAAATTGAGCACGGCGGTTTTTACGAAAGGCTTCTTCGGTCTGGGCTGGATCAAGGGGCATTTCCTCTCCGTAGCTGATCATATCCAGGCGGCCGGCTGAAATTCCGAGATCAACCAAAAAGTTTTTTGCTGCCAGGGCACGCCGTTCACCTAGAGCCAGGTTGTATACCGTGGTGCCACGCTCGTCGCAATGTCCCTGAATTGTAACGACCGCTAATGAATTAGCATTCAGCCAGTTAGCCTTTTCTTTAAGCAACATTTTTGCCATTGAGCTGAGCTCGGCACTGTCATAGTCAAAATGGATATTCTGATTGGTAAAACGGGCTTTGGCTGCGGCAATTTTTGCAGCCGCTTCCATGGCCATTTTATCCGCGAGCTCCTGAGCCTTGATACGCGCTGATTCGGCTTCGGCTTCGGCTTTGGCAGCAGCAGCGGCTTCGGCATCTGTCTTGGCTTTATCTTCAACCGTGGCTGGTTCAGAAACCACTGTTTTCTGGGCACAGGAAACCGTCATAAAAAGCCCTGCCACCAACACTGCCGCCATCAAATTCGTCCACAATTTTCTTTTCATCACGCCTCCTTGAGTTATAAATTAAATACTCTTTTCTTATTTACTAAAAGCCAAGCTGCGCATGGCTGCTACCAAAGGCCAAGCTGCGCATGGCTGCTACCAAAGGCCAAGCTGCGCATGGCTGCTACCAAAGGCCAAGCTGCGCATGGCTGTTACCAAAGGCCAAGCTGCGCATGGCTGTTACCAAAGGCCAAGCTGCGCATG
>Ga0209692_10000626_pt1 | contig 73083 bp, 86 predicted proteins | sample tdDd472_FD_187129 | JGI IMG/M metagenome (GOLD analysis project Ga0209692, IMG submission 187129) | Marine sediment microbial communities from the Atlantic coast under amendment with organic carbon and nitrate - tdDd47.2 (SPAdes)... | ecosystem: Environmental > Aquatic > Marine > Coastal >... | reverse complement strand
CTGTAAAATTCTTCTTTAGATGATGAGAGATAACCGATTCTCGGCAGGTTGATGGTAACAACTCCGACAGAGCCTGTGAACTCATCAGATCCGAATAATCCACCACCACGATTTCTCAGCTCTCTTTTATCAAGCTGAAGGCGACAGCACATAGAGCGCACATCTTCCGGATTCAGGTCGGAATTAATAAAATTCTGGAAATAAGGTGTTCCGTATTTTGCTGTCATTTCAAAAAGCAGTCGGGCATTTTCCGAATCCCAGTCGAAATCTTCAGTGATATTGTAAGTGGGGATAGGGTAGGCAAAACCTCTGCCGTTGGCATCACCTTCAATCATCAGTTCGATAAATGCCTTGTTGATCAGAGCCATCTCATCTTTACATTCACCATAGCAGAAATCGAGTTCTTTCCCGCCGACGATTGCTTTTCTTTCTTTCAGGTCTGTCGGACAGACCCAGTCGAGGGTAATGTTGGTAAATGGAGCCTGAGATCCCCATCTGGACGGAGTATTTACGCCGAAGATGAAACTCTGGATGGCTTGTTTTACCTGTTTATAGCTTAATTTGTCAACTTTTACAAAAGGAGCGAGATAAGTGTCAAAACTGGAAAGAGCCTGAGCTCCAGCCCATTCATTCTGCATAACTCCAAGGAAATTTACGATCTGGAATACCAGGGTGGATAGGTGAGAAGCCGGTTTAGATGTAATCTTGTCGGGAACGCCGCCGAGGCCTTCTTCAATAAGCTGTCTGATTGACCATCCCGCACAGTATCCACTGAACATGGAAAGGTCGTGAATGTGCATGGCGCCGCTTCTATGAGCTTCTGCAATATCGCTGTTGTAGATATTTTTGAGCCAGTAGTTGGCTGTTACAGTTCCCGAATTATGAAGAATGAGTCCTCCCAGTGAGAAATTGACATTCGCATTCTCATTCACTCTCCAATCGGACTGTGACAGATATCCATCCATGGTATCGTCTATATCCAGCATCAGCTTTTGCGCATCTCTTATGGCTTCGTGTCTGGCTCTATAGAGTATATAGTTTTTAGCCAGTTCAGGATGATCGGATGCAATTAAAATATTTTCTACAATATCCTGAATTTCCTCTACGGCAGGTGCCGAGTTGGGATGTCTTTTTGACATGACATTTTCAAGCTTGATCTCAACAATTCCCGTCTGTTTCTGGACGAATAACTCAGCGTCTTTTATTCCCGTGGCCAAGGCTGATTTTCTAATGGCATTTGCTATGATATTTCTATCATAGGGGACAACCTGGCCGTTTCGTTTAACGACCTGTTTGATAATCCCTTTATCAAGTCCTTCTCCAACGGTCAGACCCAGAAATTCTTTCCAGTCCCCGTTCTCTCCTTTTTGTTTCACTTACACCTCTTTCTACTTTTTTGTATTTATATTCTTGCTGATATTTTCTATTTCATTAATAAATTCATTTACATCTTCAAACTTTCTATAGACCGATGCAAAACGAATGTAAGCCACATGATCCAGAGAGTAGAGTTTCCCCAGAATCATGGCACCGATTTCTGACGATTGTATCTCATTGCTGCTCTTGCCTTTCATGTGAACTTCATCTTCAAGCTCGTGAAGCAGATTTTCAAGAGCTGCTCTTGATACAGGTCTTTTCTCCAGGGATCGCCACAATCCCTTTTCAATCTTTTTCAGATCGAAATCCTGGCGATGTCCATCGGTTTTTATAACCTTTAAAGGAACCTCTTCAATCCTCTCATATGAGGTGAAACGATAGCTGCAGGATATGCATTCTCTTCTTCGTCTAATTGTCGATCCACTGTTGTTCTGGCGCGACTCGATAACCTTATCTTCAAGGCTGCCGCAGAAGGGACATTTCATCTATACCTCATGTACACTATATGTGGAGTTATTCACATTAAAAACTACTATATGACACCACTAAACCAAAATCAAGTAATTTCCAAAAGAAATATATAAATCTTTTTTTATAGAATTATTTTGAACTATTTGGGCTATTTGTGACAGTTGAAAAGGGTGTATTCGAGGGTTTCAGATTAATGAATTTATGTAAAGGATAAAAGGAAAAAAAGCGGATTTTAAATGGGTGTGAATGTTCCGGATATTTGAAGAGAATTTGAATAGTTTTTGGGAGTAGGGAGACCGGAGGAGAGAGGAAAATCCTTCCGGTCTCCGGTCTCCTTTCCTCCCTACTCTTTTTTACAGTGTAAACAGCATATCTTCGTATGAAGGATAAGGCCACATCTCTTTATCGGTCATTTTTTCCAATGCATCACCGAAGGTTCTCAGCTTATCCATCGCGGGGATCACTTTTTCACGGTAAGCTTTGGCCTGAACGAGTAGATCTTCTTCAAGCTCAAGGGCTTTGTTCATTTCTGCCGTCACTTTTGCTGATGACTGGAGAAGGCCACTGAGGTTTTCACCGAGTTTAGCTACAAGTTCTTCCTGTGGTGCTAAAGAAACAGAAGGTGCTACCCCTTTTATGGCTGCAATTGATTTTACAACTTTAGAAGCGTATTTGCTGCTTGTCGGGAAGATTAATCTTTCGGCCATTTCTACCATAACGCCGGCTTCTATATTGATCTGTTTACTGTATGTCTCAAGATGGATTTCATATCTGGCTTCAAGTTCAGCTTTTGAGAGTACTTTATTGTCTTCGAATAGTTTTACTGAGTAGTCTTTAATCAGTTCAGGAAAAACATCAACTGAAGATTTCAGGTTTGGAAGATCTCTTTTTTCAGCTTCTGCCAGCCATTCATCAGAATAACCATTCCCATTAAAAATAATTCTTTTGTGTTTTTTGTATGTTTCAATAACTATTTCTTTAACAGCTTTGTTAACGTCAGAAGCATTTTCCAGAATATCTGCGAATCCCTTTAAGATTTCAGCTACAGCTGTATTCAGGATGACATTCGGTCCTGATATTGACTGAGTTGAACCTACCATTCTGAACTCAAATTTATTACCGGTAAATGCAAAGGGAGATGTCCTGTTCCTGTCTGTTGAATCAAGAGGCAGGTCTGGAAGCATCGTCTGTCCAATTTCCATTATCCCGCCATCTCTCGATGGAACTTTTTCTCCCTCTTCAAATTTTCTAAGGATAGAATCCAGCTCAGATCCCAGGAAAATGGATATTATTGCCGGAGGAGCTTCATTGGCTCCCAATCTGTGATCGTTTCCGGAGTTTGCCGCTGATAATCTCAAGAGTGGAGCATAAATATCTACAGCTTTAATTATTGCTGCTAGAAAAATAAGGAATCTTGCATTGTTCTGAGGATTATGACCGGGTTCCAGTAAATTGATTCCATCATCTGTAGCAAGAGACCAGTTGTTATGTTTTCCGGAACCGTTTATTCCGTCAAAAGGTTTTTCATGTAAAAGACATACCATTTCGTGTCTTTCGGCAACATTTTTCATTGTCTCCATAACAATCTGATTATTATCGGTAGCAACATTTGTTGTTGTATAAACATTAGCCAGTTCAAACTGGTTTGGAGCTACCTCGTTGTGCTGTGTCTTGGCACTGATTCCCAGTTTCCACAGTTCACAGTTCAGTTCTCTCATAAAATCAGCTACTCTTTCTTTTATAGCGCCAAAGTAATGATCATCCATTTCCTGGCCTTTTGCCGACATCGTTCCAAAAACTGTTCGCCCTGTTAGTCTCAGGTCAGGTCTTTTATTAAATAACTCTTTATCTACAAGGAAATATTCCTGTTCCGGTCCGGTCTGAGCATGTACTTTAACTGATGTTGTATTGCCGAGGGCTTTAAGCACTCTTATCGCAGGTTCGGCTACGGCTTCCATCGATCTTAACAGTGGCACTTTTTTATCCAGAGCTTCACCAGTATAGGAAATAAAAGCCGTAGGGATTGTCAGTGTTAAACCAGTCTTGTCTTCTTTAAGGAATGCCGGTGACGATGTGTCCCAGGCAGTGTATCCACGTGCTTCGAAAGTAGCTCTTAATCCTCCGTTTGGAAATGAAGAAGCGTCGGGCTCTCCCTGTATCAGTTCCTTTCCGGAGAATTCCATTAAAACTGTCCCATCACCTGCCGGTGAAATAAAGGAGTCATGCTTTTCAGCAGTGAGTCCTGTCAATGGCTGGAACCAGTGGGTAAAATGGGTTGCACCTTTGGATATTGCCCAGTCTTTCATCGCTGATGCAACTACTTCGGCTACTTCTTTCGAGAGTATCTGTTCTCCATTCTGAACTTTTCTCAATTCTTTGAAGATAAGTTTAGGCAGTTTCTGTTTCATTGTTGAGTAACTGAAGCAGTTTTCTCCATAAATCTCTTCTACCGATGATGAGCAGGTAATTGTATCATTATTCATTTTTTAATCTCCATTCATTTATATATCTTACATTAATAATTAAGCATATTCCATGCCACTTATTATTTTGTAAATGTCGATATTTTTTAATTATATTCATTGTAAGGAATTACTATTTTCAATTGATATCTTCGATATATTTAAGAAACTTAAGTATTGATTAATAACTACAATTGTGTGGGAAATATTGGGTGAATATACAAAAATGTATGAAATTCTAAAATTCCTTTACTATTGGTGTTCTTGATAACGTCCTTTAGTTTTGAATCTGTTTATTCCATACATTTATGTAATTTTTTTGATTATCCGATTGCTACTTCTGCAGTTTCTCCGCTTCTGATGCGAATAGTCTGCTCAATAGGTAGAACGAATATCTTTCCATCGCCGATCTTTCCTGTTCTGGCTCCTTTGATAATAGCCGATGTTGTTCTGTCGACGAACTCATCGTTCACTGCTATTTCTATTCTTACTTTATCGAGCAGATTCACTTCAATATCTACTCCCCGATATGATTCTATAAATCCCTTCTGCTGACCGCACCCTTTTGAGTTGGTCACAGATATTTTATGTATATCGTCTTTGAATAATTCCTGTTTAACTTCGTTCAGTTTATACGGCTGAATATACGCTATAATTAGTTTCATGATCGCTCTTCCTTTTACACGTTATTGAAGATCTGGAAACCAGGGTATGAAACTGTTCCGTGTTCTTCCATATCCAGTCCGCGAAGCTCTTCTTCTTCTGATACTCTAAGTCCTGATGTTTTCTTGATAACCAGGAATAATATCCCCGCTGTTAAAGTCACCCAAACAAATCCCACTAAAACACCAAGCGTCTGAACTCCCAGAAGTTCAAATCCTCCGCCATAGAATAATCCCTGTAGACCATCATCGGGACGATTGGCAAAGAAACCAACAGCTAAAGTTCCGAATGCTCCACATACCCCGTGCACAGAAATTGCGCCGACAGGATCATCAATGTGTAATACTTTATCAAAGAACTCTACTGAAAATACTACGATTATTCCTGCAAGAGCGCCGATAATAACTGCGGCAGAAGGGGTTACTGCCCATGTTCCGGCTGTAATCCCGACAAGCCCGGCTAATGCACCATTTAAAGACATTGATACATCTGGTTTTCCCATAGTTATCCATGTCGTCATCATTGCAAAGATTGCTCCGGCAGATGCTGCAAGTGTTGTTGTCACTGCTACATGAGCAATAGATAAGTCTGTACCCGATAGAGTTGATCCGGCATTAAATCCAAACCATCCAAACCACAGGATAAATACACCGAGTGAGGCAAGGGGAAGGTTATGCCCGGGAATTGCTTTAACTGTTATTTTCTTTCCGTTTCTGATGTATTTTCCAACTCTCGGTCCAAGGATTATCGCACCCATAAGTGCTGCCCAACCACCAACTGAATGGACGATTGTTGATCCTGCGAAATCATGGAATCCCATCTCTGCCAGGAATCCTCCACCCCAGGTAAAACTACCGAATACGGGATATATTATCCCGGTGATAAATACAGAATATATCAGATAAGAACTGAACTTTGTTCTTTCAGCCATGGCACCTGAAACGATTGTTGCTGCAGTCGCTGCGAACACAACCTGGAAAATCCAGTCTCTCAGAACCGAAGAATCAGATACTTTCAATAGAACATTATTTCCAAAGCCGCCATATGATGCACCATACATAATTGCCCAGCCAACTGCCCAGAAAATGAGTGCGCCTGTTGAAAAGTCCATCAGGTTTTTCATAATTATGTTTCCCGCGTTTTTAGCTCTGGTCAATCCAATCTCAACCATGGCGAATCCCGCCTGCATAAAGAATACCAGGGCTGCTGCCAGAGTCAGCCAGATCATGTCCATGGCTATCGAAAGTGTTTCAACAGACGCGTCTCCAGCAAATGCTGTTGTGCTGATTGCCAGCAATAGAAAAAGTGGTAATATAACTTTTTTCATAATTTCCTCCATTGGCAGTAATAATGCAGAGACCGTGCCAGTATTGGAAAATATTTAACCGTTTTATTTTTAATGTTTAAGCATTAAATATATAAGTCTTTGTGGTGTAGGTGGTTATCATGTGAAAATAAAAAAATGTGAAATATCTTTAAATTTAGCAAAACTTAAAAATATTGAAAATACATACAAATTTGTAGTTAATATTCTCTGGGCCTACATAATTGTCGGTAATTGTTTGTTGAAAAAAGATCTAGTGTCTTTATCTGGTTCGCAGCTCATCGGTTTTTATATTTGGTACATTCAATTTCGTATTTATCTACACGCAATCCCATTATTCTTTCGGAAATCCCCAGTGCTCTTGCGGCTGAAGCTCTATTTCCTCTTGCTGATTTCAATGCATCTTTTATGAGTTCTTTTTCAAGTGATTCCAGTGCTTCCTCAAGAGTAGAGTGGAGCGATGTATCTGTACTTTCTGCTGACTGCAGAGATGGCGGCAGGTGATAAGCATGTATTACTTCATCTGTACTGAGTAGAGCCGCCCTTTCTATTACATTTTCCAGTTCCCTTACATTTCCGGGCCAGTGGTAACTCTGGAAAAGATCTATAGCAGTACTGGTTATCCGCTTGATATTCTTTCTATTCTTTTTTCCGTACTTCTCGGCAAAGAAATCTGCCAGTAGCAATATATCTGTCTTTCTCTGTCGCAAAGGGGGGATGTGTATGGGGAAAACATTCAGTCTGTAATAAAGATCTTCACGGAATCCTCCGCTTTTGATCTCTTCTTCCAGGTTTTTGTTCGTAGCGGTTATAACACGAACATTTATTTTTATGGTATTCATGGATCCCACACGTTCTATCTCGCGCTCCTGGAGAACCCGCAATAGTTTTATTTGAGTCATCTGCGATAATTCCCCGATTTCATCGAGAAAGATTGTACCTCCGTCAGCCATTTCAAAACGGCCTTTTCTTGTAGCGACGGCACCTGTAAACGAACCCTTTTCATGACCGAAAAGTTCACTCTCAATTACGCTTTCCGGCAGGGCTGCACAGTTTACTCTGATGAAAGGTTTATCAGCTCTTAAACTGTTGTAGTGTATGGCATGGGCGACCAGTTCCTTACCGGTACCGCTCTCTCCCCGGATCAGTACAGTGGCGTCACTTTTTGTAACCTGATTAATCAGAGAGAATACTTCCTGCATATTCTGAGAGTTTCCGATCATATTGTCGGGACGGAATTTTTCTTTGAGTTCTCTCTGGAGACGGTTGTTTTCCAGGGTGAGCAGTCTCTTTTCCTCACTGGCTCGTTTTCTCAGCTCTGCAGCTCTTGCTATCAGCGAAGCAATGATAGTCAGAATCCTGGCATCATCCTCCAGTTCCAGATCATTTGTGTAAGGTCTGCCGGCGCCAAGTGTTCCCAGACATTTGACACCTTGTTTAATCGGTACGCAGATATAGGATCTGTCCTCTTTTTTTCTACTGCGCTGATCCATTTTATCGAGATAATCATTTTCCTCATCAATATGGGGAATGATCATGGGTTCGCCTGTTTCAACAACCTTGCCGGTTATACCCTCACCCAGCTTGTAAACAGCGTGTTTGATCGCTTTTTCAGGCAGTCCCAGAGAAGATTCAACTGATATTTTTCCGGTATTTTCATCAATTAGTGTCAATACCAGCGTAATAAAACTGGTACTGTCGGAAATAGTCTGCAGTACGGGACTTATTACTTCTTTGAGGTCCATGCTCTTGTCCAGAAGCTGACTGACTTCAAAAAGAAGGGTCATATTCTGGATCTGTTTTCTGTAGTGGATCGAGTCCTGGGCTATATTCATATGAGAGTATCATACAATATTGTAGGATTTATGGCGATATCTAAATTCGGGTTTTTAATTATTCCACTTAATAAGACAGTTAAATATTTCTCTTGAATCGCTATCTCTTACAGCTTTCAGCAGGTCGCAATTTGTTTGCTCTGTTAATTTAGACCGGGTGATAATCAATTCATCCATGAAATGAGTTTCGCCTTTATAGGCAATCGTTACCGAAGAGATTGTTTTTTCCTCATGTTCCTCCTGGCTGTAACAGTCAAGAATAAACTCAAGATAGCGTGAATTATTCACATGTTTGTTAATATCGATATCTGAATAGAATATTCTCCGGTTAAAGGGCTGTCCTTCTTCGTGGGGAAAGTTGAATTTTCCAGGGAATTCCCTGATGGCATGTTCATCGGGAAAAGAGGGAAGGTTCAATCCGACTTTTTTCAGGTCGGTCATTCGTTTTGTTGCTGCATCGAGAAGCAACCATGCTGATGTCGCTTTGATGATTTCATCACCATTTTCATTATATATTAGAAAGTCCCGCATATAGAAAAGGCGTTCTTTCCCTTTTGCCCAGGTCTTTATCGTCATTGTTTCGCCATAAGAGGGTAATTTTTTTATCTCTACTTTTGCCCAGGATAGAACCCAGAAGATCTTATTTTCCTGTAATGCTTTGTAACCAACGCCTAGTTCATCAGCGTGAAAAGAGGCGATGTCCTGCATATAATTGAAGATTGAACTGATTTTCAGTTTATTATGAAGGTCCGCGTCAAATGATTCGACCCTTCTCGTTGTTTCAATCTTCAGTTCCATTATTTCTCCAGTATTTCAAAGCGGCTCGGACAGATCTGTTCATCTCTTCCATAAAATCGCTTGAGTGTTTTTTAAGATAGAAGTGCTGACCGATATTTTCAGCTCCTTCTATAAACTCTCCTGTAGAGAAATATTTATCAAGTATAGGCTGATACATTTCTTTAAATTCCGCAGAATTCAGCCTCTTATATTTATTTTTGTAATGAACGAATTTCATGGGGTAACGGGGTGCCGGCTTTTTGGCAGGATAATTTTCATTGGGATATCCGAAACAGAGCATTGTTACAGGAAGAACATAATCTGGAAGATTAAATAATTCTCTATGAAATTCATAGTTTTCCAGAATATCTCCTATATAACAGGATCCTATACCCATGGATTCAGCGGCTATAACGGCATTCTGAGCTGCTATTAAGGCGTCGCAACAGGCAAGAATAAGATCCCCCTCTTCGGGATTTCTCATTTCACCGTTATCTTTTTTGCATAATTGGGGTACCCCGGATTCAACAAAAAAATCATTCCATCTCTGATAGTCTGCCAGGAATAGCAGTACAAATGGAGCTTTGGCGATAAAGGGTTGATTATCGCAGCTGACGGCCAGTTTGTCTTTCATTGACTGGTCATCGATTTCAATCATGCTGTAGAGCATCATGTTTCCTGCAGTGGGAGCTCTCATTGCAGCGTGGATTATTTTATCTTTGAAATCGCTGCTGATATCTTTGTCGATATAGGTCCGCACAGATTTCCTGTTGTCTATTAGTTTTAGTATTTCGTTCATCTAGTAATAAGTACGGTATCAAGTGCCATAAAAAACACCTTTTTTTCAGAGTTCAATTGATGACTCGTCTTTTACCGGTTTTAAGGTAGTTTCGTGTATGGTCAATTTCATTTTAATTTTGTTATCACGGGCTAATTCCGGTGATGATGGTATAAGTGTGAGTTTTCCGATCTCTTCAACAGACCGGTCCATTTCGAGCTTCATAGACTTCAGCGACCTTATGCACATCGCCAGAGTATCCCTGTCTTTCACCATTGCGTCTTTTATTTCAATCGGCTCAGGCTTTTTCAAAGTCGAGAGAACGTTCAGCATATCTCTAATCTCCATCAGAGATCTGTTTATTGCTTTTACTTCATCTATCAGCTCTGGATATGAATCTATCCCCGATTCTTCAGAGTATGTTGTTTCTTGTATCAGGTCGGTAACCGTGTAGAGCGCTGTATTTATATTTTCCGCATGTTCTGCTGTGGATGTGGCCAGCACTCCCACTTCTTCTGCAACTACGGCGAAACCTTTACCCGCTTCGCCGGCATGTGCGCTTTCTATGGCAGCATTGAGAGATAGGATTGAAGCTTTTTCCGCAAATTCGTTAATTATATCTGTTACGTCCCGGATATTCTCGATCCCTTTGAAAATTGTCTGCATTTGTGATTCACTGCTTTCCGACCTGTTATACAGGTCGGAGATGGATTCAATCAACAGGTCGGATCTGGTAATCTCTCTTTCGCTTATAATCCTGGATTTATCGATTGAAGTATTGAGATCTCCATAGCTATTTTCATAGGTGGAATATACATCGAGCAGATTGTTGAGCATGGAATTTTCTGTATCACAGGATTTCTGTAATTGAATCATTTCCGCCATAATTCTGTCGATCAGGCTGACAGTACTGACAATTCCCTTCTTGATCTCTACAATATCCTGGTTTAAAGCCTTCTGAATATTCTGTAAAAGTACATTTTTCTCTTTCACTTCAGTAGTCAGTTTATCTTTATCTTTCAGTATCATATTGGACTGGCGTACAGAATCTTCAAGCTGTTCGATCAGGTTTGTGATTTTGTAATCTATGATATTTTTTTCCTTCTCATCTTCTTTGAGAACCGAAAAATCCCTTTCATTCCCCTGTGATAAGATATCGCTCGTTTTCAATAGCAGTTTCTTCACTCTGATGATTTCCAGCATCTGCACGATGCTCAATATAAGAATTATTGCAGAGAGTGATAAGATGATAACATTGCCGAAAGGGAAATCAATGAATATGGATGCAGCAATGACCAGAATGAATAGAAAAGAAATATAGAATGATTTCTGGATCAAGTTGATTTTTACAGTCATGATTTTAATTTTAAACGATACTCGGAGAATTCTAAACAGTTAAATTCATTTTTCTATCAAAAAGAGGTTTTCTCCATAAGATCCCTCCGTTCTGAAGCATTCTATCAATAGCCCATTGTTTTTGCAGGTCAGAAAATGATAAATCAATTCTCTTTTTCCAGTTCGGGAGTATAAAATGACACCTTCTTTTTCCCTTTATTTTTGGATAAATACATGGCCAGGTCGGCTTTGTGTATGATCTTTCCTGTTATGCAGTATACGCATGGAATTTAAGACTGCCAGAAGCGCAACGCCCACATCGGCAAATATCGCTTCATACATTGTTGCAAATCCCAATGCGCCCAAAGTCAGAAAGAATAATTTAACAGTAAGGGCAAAGACAATATTCTGCAGCACTATCTTTTTTGTTCTCCGGGCTATTTTTTTGGCAGTCAATATCTTAGAGGGTTCGTCAGTCATAAGAACAATATCAGCAGCTTCAATTGCAGCATCTGAACCTAATCCCCCCATAGCCACACCGATATGAGCTCTTGCCAGAACCGGAGCGTCATTTATCCCGTCTCCTGCAAATAATACCGTGTCCCCTTTATCTATGAATGATTCAACATGTGAGAGTTTATCTTCAGGCAGCAATTCACTGAATACTGATGTAATACCCAGTTCTGCAGACACAGTGTCTGCAATGTGCTTCTGATCACCTGTCAGCATTACAATGTCATCGGCTCCTTGAGATTTTAATTCAGCAGCCAGTTGAGGAACACCTTGCTTGATTTCGTCAGTTATCTGAATAGAACCAGTGTAGTGATTATCATAAGCGACATGTACAATCGTATTGGCAGATTCATCGTCAGAAAATTCAATAGAAAACTCTTTCATCAATCGCTCATTACCCACACAGAGTATTTTCCCCTTATAATTACCGGTCATTCCCTTTCCGGAATATTCGCGTACATCTATTAAATCATCATGGTTCAATTCTTTTCCGTATGTGCTGACAATCGATTTTGCAATGGGATGAGTTGAGTGCTGCTCCAATTGAGCAGCGAGTTCAAGAGTGTCACTACCAGTCGTTTTCGTTACGGCGAAATTCCCTTTTGTCAATGTTCCTGTCTTGTCAAAAACAAAGATGTTAACCTTATTGAGGGCTTCCAGGTAATTTCCCCCTTTTATGAGAATACCTTCCCTGCTGGCTCTACCCAATCCCCCGAAGTAGCCGAGAGGAACACTCAATACAAGGGCACAGGGACAACTGATTACGAGAAAAATAAGAGATCTTGAGCTCCATTCCCTGAAATCTCCCATGCCTAAAAGAGGGGGGATGATTGCCAGCAGTACTGCCCCGATCACTACGATAGGAGTATAAATGCGGGCGAACTGTGTTATGAATTGCTCGGTTTTCGCTTTTTTCGAAGTCGCGCTTTCCACCATCTGCAGAATCCTTGAAACTGCAGAATCCTGAAATATTTTATTGACCCTGACTGTTATAGGAGCGGAAAGATTTATTGATCCACTCAGTATTTCTTCACCGGCCGAGACTGGCCGGGGCATGCTTTCCCCTGTGAGAGCTGATGTATTCAAGGTTGATTCTCCGGATAATATTTCTCCGTCAACAGGAACTTTTTCTCCTGCCAGAATTAGAATCCTGTCATTTACATTCAGATCCTGCGGCAGAATACGGACAGTTGTGTTATCAGTAATCAGATTGGCATATTCCGCTTTTATATTGAGTAGAGATTGAATGCTTCTTCTACTGTGATCAACGGCATACTGCTGAAATCCTTCTCCGATTTTGTAAAATAACATGACAGCTACAGCTTCATTGAATTCTCCGAGGGCAAAAGCACCTGTTGTTGCCAGTGTCATCAGAAAATGCTCATCGAAAAAATTCCCTCTCAAGATATTTTTTAAAGCTCTCAGTGCAATATCTCCACCAATGAGAATGTATGCCAGCAGATAAATTGCTATTAGATAAGGGCGGCTGATATCTGTCAGTAATATGGTCAGAAAAATGATTGATCCCAATATGGTTTTGCTGTGCTTTTTTATCAACCGGGAAAAAGATCTGTCCGTTGATTCTTTTTTATGATCTATCTGATCGACAGTGACTCCCTGCTCAATCTTGTCTACTTCAGACTGTATGAATTTCTGAAGTTGAGAAGATTCCATAGTGCTTTCGAATACCAGTTTTTTTGTGGCAAAACTCAATGAGACATTGGAAAGATTTCCATTATTCTGAAGAGCTTTTTCTATTTTTCCCGCACAGTTTGTACAGGTTAATCCTTCGAGTTTAAGTTCAGCCATCAGTATTTCCCGCCAGCCTGGTGTTTGATATGATTGAGAGCGACATCGATGAGGGCAACAATATGATCATCATCAAGAGAATAATACATCATCTTGCCATCTCGCCGGGTTTTGACAATTCGTCTGTTCTTCAATAAACGCAATTGGTGAGAGACTCCCGATAGAGATATTTCCATCAGTGCCGTAATGTCTCCGACACATAGTTCTTTTATGCGCAGTGCCGCTACGATTCTCATTCTTGTCGGATCACCTAAAATCTTGAATATTTCAGAGATATCTACAATATCATCTTCCGGTATTAATTTTTCTAAAACAATGTCGACGTTTTCCTGATTGATACAACATTCACTTTTCAATTTGAATCTCCTGATATGAATAATTGAGCATATGTTCAATTGATATTCAGAATATACCAAATATTTGTGAATAGTCAACTTAATTTTCGAGGGATCCGAAAACTTTCTTCAGAATATCTGTGACCCGTTTAACAGGATTTTCTCTGATTGCCTTTTCTTCTTCGGCTACTTTTAAAAATATACCGTCCAGAGCTCTTTCTGTCAGATAGAAGGATAGATCTATTTCTACGGCCTTCATACCGCCCAGCTTTCCAATTAGACTTTCAGCGAGTGTATTGTATAGGTCCTGCAATGTGTACCAGGTTTCATTTGCCGAGAGTCCTCCAAGCAGATCCTGATCCAGTGCATGATTTAAATGCGGTTCATATAATGTTACAAGTGGTGAATATGATTTACTGATAAAATACCTGGTAGCAGCATCATCTTCTCCTGTGAGGATATCGAATGCTTCGATAATGGTCATTTCAGTAATGGCATTTTTAAAAATGGGGAAAGCTTCTGAAGCAGCTTCTTCTGCAGAGCGATTGATACGGAGGATCAGGTCATTGAGCAGTTTCTCTCCACCGGGAATCTTCGCTATATTATCGATCACAATATCCGCTTCCGGTGGGAGAAGCAGACGGAGCAGGGGATCGCCATAATATCCATCAGTAACACTCAAAGTAGAAACTGCGAATTCTGCACCTTTACCAAGGGCTTCTTTCAATCCACGGGCGACTTCGGCTTCAGTAAGAGGAGCTTCCTGGTTAATTAAGTTGTCGACAACAGTTCCCATTGTGGATAAACATCCGGTCAGCAATAAAACGGGAATAATAGATAAGATTGTTTTTATTTTCATAATTAAATAATATAACATAATTAGTATGAATCCAATAAATCAAAGTGCAGACTGCCCGTTGTGCGGTCATGATCGGTTAAATTCCTTTTATGAAGATCGGAAAAGGAGCTACCTTCGGTGTCTCCGATGCCAACTGGTTTTTGTTCCAGATGAGTACAGGCTGAGTCCGGAACGGGAAAAATCCGAATATGACCTCCATGATAATCATCCCGGTGACTTGGGATATCGGAAGTTTTTATCCCGTCTCTCTGCTCCTCTAATAGAAAAAATAAAGTATCCCTCAAAGGGACTGGATTTCGGTTGCGGCCCCGGTCCTGCTCTGTCTGTGATGTTTGAAGAAGCCGGCCACCATATGGAACTCTATGATCCATTCTATTTCAAGAACGAAGATGTTATGAAGAGGAAATATGATTTTATAACCATGACGGAAGTGGCTGAACATCTGTATCATCCGAAAGATGTGTTCAGCAGATTATTCAATATGCTGAATTCAACAGGTTTTCTTGGGATTATGACCAAACTCGTCATTGATCAGAATGCCTTTAAGAAATGGCATTATATACAGGATCCGACTCACGTGTGCTTTTTCAGCAGGTCGACATTTGAATATCTGGCGGAAATCTATTCCGCCAGAGTAGAGTTTGTCGGGAATGATGTAATCATTTTCCAATCATAATTGCTTTACGATCCAATGATCGGGATAATTTGCTTTCAAATCAGAATATAACTTTTCTTTTACAAGAGAATCTTCTTCCAGCTGCCATTTGTACACATGCCCTGGAACAAACTCGGGACTGATTTCTAACAGGTCATCGATAAGGGGTTTAGCTTCTTTTTTGTATCCGCCATTGATTAATGATTCGATTGTCTGAAGGTAGAACAGGGGATGGAAATCACCATATCTCGCCCTGTATTTCTGGCTTAGATAGTCCAGTGACTGAAGAGCTTCCCATGGATAATTGTTCCCGAAGAGATAATAGGAGAACAGAGCATAATAAAGGTCTCTGTTCGGATACTCCGAATCGGCTATCACTTTTACGATATTATTCACCAGCTCTAAATGACTACCGGAATCATAGGGGTTTTCATCGGAGTTGAACTGTGCGAAAGCCCTGTCCAGAACTTCTTCGATATTGTTGTTTCCGCTATCAGATGTCTCCTGGGATGTCGAAGCAATGACCCAGAAAGGAACAATCAGAAAGTCTATCTCAGAATCCAGAACGCCGTCGCCGGTAATATCAAAATAGAGGCGGTCCCTTCCATTGATGTTCTGAAGCGCACCGACAATATACGTGTCATTGATAACCAGTATTTTCAAATCTTCTTTATCTGTAACATCTTTGTATTTGAAATAATCGATTCTTCCTTCATCAATCTGGAAGGTATCTGTTCCCTCTGTTTTAAATGAAGGGGGATTGTCTTTAACATATTGAAGTATGTTATCGCCGAGATTTAGCTGTTCCTGAGAATATAAAAATGTAGAGATCAGGAACATGCATATAGTTATAATAACTTGTTTACTGTAAGTCATAAATTTCTCCTATGAGTTTTGGAAGTTTCCATATTACCTCAAAAAAAGAAAAATTCAAGTAAATTCATTCGAATATTATAGCTGATCCCATCCCGAAATGACCGACGACTGATTATAACTAGTCACTGTACTCTCAAAAAAATTGGCTTTGACATCTCCATTGCCCTCTGTGTCGGCAATTTTTTCCAGATGAACATAAGGATTTGTATCATAACCGGGATAGAGTGGGGCAAAATCGAGATGCTTCAGCCTCATATTGGCTATGTATTTAGTGTATTGCTCGGTACTTTCAGTAGTTATCCCCAGAATATCATTTCCTATTATATGGTTTGTCCACTCTATTTCCTGTTCGACGGCTTTTTCAAACATGGGATAGATCATCTTTTCGGTGATAAAATCAGTTCTCTCATTCATCAGCCCCTGGATAATTCGCTTGAACATGACAACATGTGTGAGTTCATCTCGATTGATGTATCTGATAATGTCTGCAGATCCGGGCATCAGGTTTCTACTCGATAGCAAGTAGAAAAAATTAAAACCGTTATAGAAGTAAACAGATTCAAGCAGATAATTGGCAATCAGCGAGCGTGCGAAATTCCCGGGACTCTGCTCATCGTGGAAGTCCTGATAGATCTTGGCAATAAATCCGATCCGGTCAAAAAGGATTTTGTCCTCTCTCCAGAATTCATATATATCATTTCTTTTATCAGGTGGAATCAGCGTCTCAATCAGATAGGCATAACTCTGACTGTGTATTGCTTCCTGATAAGTTTGTATGGCCAATACCAGATTTACTTCAGGAGCGGTAATGTACTCTGATATTTTCGGAACATTATTTGTCTGCAGTGAATCGAGGAATACCAGAAAAGATAAAATCCCATCGTATCCCCGGCGTTCCGGTTCTGTTAATTTGATATAGTCCTGTACGTCCGATGTGAGATCCACTTTTTCCGGTATCCAGAAGTTTTCCATCATCGATTTATACATTTTGTTGGCCCATGTATATTTAGTATTGTTTAAATTGAATAGATTAGTGCTGTTTCCCCCGACAAGCTGTCTGACTGAAATGTCATCGCTTCCTTTTGGGTTGAATAATTTTTTCTGAAAAATGACTTCCATAAAATCCTCTTTAATTGGCGCAGGAAACACATGTTTCCTGTTCATTCATTATGTTGCTGTTTTTTTGAATAGTTCTTGTGTAATAGATTGTTTTACATCCCTTTTCCCATGCTGAGAAAATAGTCTCATATATATCCTGTGCAGTGATATCACTATTGAGATTGTAGAGCAGCTCCATACTGATACCCTGGTCCACCCATTTCTGAATGCGCGAAATAACAGATATGATTCCAGTTTGTTCAATGTGTTTATTCTCTTTGTAATACCAGAAGGACTCTTTGATAAAAGGGGGACAGATGGGGACAGATCCATTGGCATTTTTATCTACATGGAACTTACTGTAAACTGGTAGAACACTGGCAGTGCAGCCCTGAAGAAGAGCGCTCGATGTGTTGGGTGCTACGGCCAGGAGCTGACCATTTCTGATTCCCGATTTATAAATCTGAACCATAAGATTTTCCCATCGGCTGGATATTCGGGAGTTTTCCTGGAACCATTTGATGTCTTTCCCGAAAAAGATGCCTTTAGACCAGCTGCTTCCTTCATAGGCTTCATAAGTTCCTCTTTCTTCAGCAAGCCGGGCGCTTTCTTCAACGGAGAAGAGTGCGATCTTCTCAAAAAGCTCATCAACAACTTCTTCCGATTTGTCATAGCGGATCTTGTTTTTGGCTAGAAAATCAGCCAGGCCCATAGCTCCAAGTCCGATTGTTCTGTATCGCTTGTTATGGAGAATACTTTCCGGTGCCGGGGAATCGGTCAGTTCAATGGCGTTATCGAGAATTCTCACACCCATCTTTACGGCGTTTTCAAGTTCATCATCATTTTCAATATTGGCGAGATTCAGGCTGAGAAGATTACAGGTGTGAATCAATCCGTCAGTACTGCTGCCTGTTACAGAATTGCCCTCTACCTGAGGTTTTTGTACGGCACTGGGTCTGAAGTTGGAGAATGATTCCTGACAGAGATTGCCACTGCCAATATAACCATCGTGAATATTGGGATTAGTTCTGTTAACAGTGTCTTTAAAGAAAAGATAGGGCATGCCAGTTTCAATCTGAGATTTCATAATCTGTTTGAATACATCTATTGCGGGAATCGCCTTTCTACTGATAATACATTTATTGGCTTCAAGAGCTAAATATAATTCTTCAAAATCCTCTCCCCACATCTCGGCTATTTTGCTGCCCGAGACTTTTTCAACTTCATGAGGATCGAAGAGAGTCCATTCACCCCGTTCTCGCACTCTCTCCATAAATAAGTCAGGCACTACAATCTGCGGGAATACATCATAGGCTTTTTTCCTCTGATCTCCTGTCTCTGTCTGCAGTTCGAGGAAGTCCAGAAGATCGAGGTGCCAGATATCTATGGCAACAGTCACTGCTCCTGCCCGTTTCCCGAGCTGATTTACGGCAACAGCAGTATCGTTGATAATTTTTATCCACGGTATAATTCCTCCCGATGCATTGGGCACTCCCTGTATCTCCGATCCTGTAGATCTGATTCGAGAGAGGTTCAAACCGACACCTCCGCCGTTCTTGGATATCTGAGCAACAGTATTGATATTGTAGAAAATGGAATCGAGAGAATCATCAATGGCAGCGACAAAACAGCTGGAGAGATTCCCGTTGTCTCTTCTCAGATTGATCAGTATGGGAGTCGCAAGGGAAATCTTTCTTCCGGCGATCACATCGTAAATCCGTTTTGCAGCATCTATCCTGTTTCCTTTTTCATTTCCAGCAAGATAGAGGCTTATAGTCATAAACATCTCCTGAGGTAGCTCAAGAGCTTCTTTTCCATCTTTTATCAGGTATCTGTTTGTCAAAAGCCTGGCGCCGGCATAATCGAAATCATAGTCATAGTCCGGATTGATGTATTCACCAGCCTCTTCCAGCTCTTTTTTTGTGTAGAGTTCAAGAATCTTATCAGAATATAGTTTTCTGCCTGTTATGTATTTGATAAAGCGGTAGTAGTCTTTATAGAGTTCTGTATCACAGTTCCTCGATTTCAAGGCTTCTTTGTAATAATCCATAAGCATAAGCCTGGCTGCGATAATTCTGAATTCCGGCCTCTCTACTGATGTCAGCCGCAATGTAATCTCAACAAGGGATTTCTGAATCTCTGTAGTAGTGATTCTGTCTCTATATATGGAGTCAATGTGGCTTTCGATTTCAAGATAATCTACTGATGTTCCTTTGCAGGCTCGAACAAGCGCGTAGCGAATCTCTTTTATATCAATATCCGATTCCTGTCGGTCTCTTTTTATAACTTTCAAGTTACCCTCCCAGATAAATTGCTAGTAACAATTATTATTACTAATAGTGATTCATGCAAGAACAATTTTAAAAAATACGCTATATGTAGTACTATTGACAGATAAAGATAAATGCAGTAATTTATTTATACTGACCGGTCAGAATAAATAGAGGGTGAAACATGAAGTCGATTGTTGTTTATTATTTTTCAGGAACAGGCAATACAAAGAAGATTGCCGATCTGGTAAAGATTGAATTTGAAAAAAAAAAATGCCAGTTATCTCTCATTTCTATAGAAGACAAGGTCAATTCTTCGGACATGATGGATATTGCCGGATTAGACGCCATAGGTCTGGCATATCCCATATACGGATTCGGAACGCCGGACATTATTGATGACTTTCTAAAACTCCTGCCGGAGGGGAAGGGGATGAATCTTTTTTTGTTTAAAACCGGAGCTGATTTTATTTCCATTAATCACAATGCTTCAACTTTATTGATCAAAGAGCTCGAAAAAAAGGGATATTCAGTTTTTTATGATCGAATAATTGTAATGCCGTCAAACTGGATACTGTCTTATGAAGATTCAATGTCCAGACAGTTATACTTAAGTGCAAAAGAAAAAGTCCCCCATATGGTGAAAGAGATTATCCAGTTGAAAAGACGAAGATATCATTCGGGTTATTTTATGAAGTCCTTATCATTGGGAATATCACACCTGGAAAAAAAATATGGATCGAAGTATTATGGAAAATCCCTGAGAACTGATGAGAACTGCAATTCCTGTCAGATTTGCTCATCAAAATGTCCACAGAAGAATATTCAATTGGAAAATGGTAAAATATCATTTGGTGATAAGTGCATTTGGTGTATGAGATGTGTCTACGATTGCCCCAAAAAGGCGATTCACTCAAAAGGGATGAATTTCTGTATATTCAAAGATGGTTACAATATTGATGAGATTCTGGAAAATGATCAATGGGAAAGTGATTTTCTGACAGATGATACAAAAGGATTTTATAAACATTTATATCGATATATTAAAGATATCAGCATATGAGGTAGAAAATGCCGAAAGTCGGAATGGAATCCATCAGGCGCAAACAAGTAATTGATGGGGTATTAAAATGTGTGGCTGCTGAAGGTCTCGACCGGGTTACACTTGATAAGGCGGCAAAAATTGCCGGAGTGTCTAAAGGTGTAGTCTCCTATTATTTTAAGAACAAAAACAATTTACTCTTACAATCTTTTAACGCTTTTCTGAATAGTTATCTTGAGAATGCCAATAGCTACATTGCGTCAGCTTCTGCCACTATTACAGCAAAAGAGATGCTTTTGATTATTGGAAAAGTTACTCTGGGACAATATCCTGCAAAAGGAGAGCTCTCTAACGATGAAAATAAAAAAATTTTGCTGCAGATATACTCAAAATTGACAATTTCCAATGAGTACAAAGTTATGATGAAAAACTCTTACGATCATTTTCTCGAAGCATTAACATGGATTCTCGATTATGGAATAAAAACAAATGAATTCATTTTAGATGATGTGAAGCCTACAGCTACCCGTATTATGGCAATGCTCGATGGATTGCTGATTTATTCAATAATAGGATTTGAGGGAACCGGAGAAGAACAGTTTGTTTTATATAAAGATTTTTTGGAGCGATTGTAAATGAAGATAGTCATATTGACAAACGGTACACGCGGTGATATTCAGCCTATGATTTATTTAGGCCGGGGATTGCTTGAACAGGGACATGAGGTAACTGTCACAGCCAGTGATAATTTTGCTGAAATGATTCAATCAGCAGGGCTGAACCATAAAACCATGCCTGTCAATATGCAGGAGTATATGGAAACGGAAGAAGGGAAATTATGGATGAAAAAAGTTACCCGCAATCCCTTCGCATTATTGACTGAAATAAGAAAAATGATTCCCCGATTGGCCCTGTCGACTCTCGATGCATACTGGGAAGCCTGCAAAGGGACAGAGTTTATTATAACAACTACGGGAGCCCTAGGTGATATTTATATAAAAAATAGATTGCATGTTCCCCTCGTTGAAGTTCATCTTCAACCCTTGGAACCTACTGTTGAGTTTGCCTATCCACTTGTTAAATTACCAATAAAAAATAAAGTATTAAATAAATTCACTTACTATTATTTTGAATGGTTTCTTGGCCAGATGTTCAAAAAGAGTTTAAACAAATGGCAGAAACAAACTTTTGGCTCAGTCCTCCGTTATAGAGGTGGTCCCTTTGCGGAAAGAAGAAGATCCTGTGAAATGAAATTGGGGGCATATAGTACTATCGTGGTTCCCAAACCGGCAGACTGGCCTGATGAATATCACATCTGCGGTAATTTCTTTCCCGGAGCTGATTCAGAATACATCCCGGAAAAAGATATTGAAGGTTTTATTTTGTCAGGTTCAGCTCCTGTCTATATCGGATTTGGGAGTATGGCTGTATCAGAACCGAAGAGATTGCAGGATATTATAATTAAAATCATTGAGAAAACTAATGTGAGAATTATACTTTCCAGGGGATGGAGCAATTTACAGATTGACGATATCCCCGGTAGATTGATGGTTATTGATAATGTGTCTCATTCGTGGTTATTTCCTAAAACATCCGGGATTATCCATCACGGTGGAGCGGGAACTACTGCAGCTGCTTTAAAAGCGGGAATTCCCCAGATGATTTTTCCCAAAACTGCTGATCAGCCTTTTTGGGCTGAAAAAGTTTATGCACTGGGGATTTCGCCAAAACCGGAAAAATTGCAGAAAATAACCTTCAGAAAGTTTGAACAGATTATCAGCTTCTTCCAAAGAGAGTCAGCAAAAGAAAAAGCGCAGAAAATAGGAGAAGAGATCACACTGGAAAATGGCATCAGTCGAGCAGTAAAATTAATTGGAGAATACTATTGAATCAATATTCCTTGAACAGACACACAAATATCCCCGCATCTTATCTCGTACTGATAAGAGACAAGAAAATACTCTTATTGCGGCGTTTTCAAACAGGATTTGAAGATGGCAAGTATTCTGTAGTGGCCGGTCATGTCGATCCCGGAGAAAACTTTACTCAGTGCATAATCAGAGAGGCTTATGAAGAAGCGGGAATTATCCTGAAAAAAGAGGATATAAAGGTAAGCCATATTATGCATCGTGACTCAAGACCTCCTGAAGGTAATGAACGAGTCGATGTCTTTTTTACAGCTGACAAATGGAAGGGCGAGATTATAAACGCTGAACCTGAGAAGTGTGATGACTTATCCTGGTTTGACATAGATCATTTACCGGAGAATACAATTTCCTATATTAGTGAAGCTATTCGCCATATCATTAAGGGAATTCCCTATAGTGAATTCGGCTGGGAAAACCCATAGATTAATTTCACAATTACCCTTTTTTATACCAAACGTCATATATCCCGGAATTGTTGCTACCAATATATTGGAGTAACAGATTCGTGAATCTGGAGTGTTTGAATATTAAAGGGGAATCTCTTGAAGTCCTTAAAAGTTGTAATACTTGCAGTTTTTTTCATCGTCTTTTCATCAATAAGTATCTACTCTCAGGATCTTTTAGATATTAATAGTCTTTATATCTCATTTTCAGCTTCATACATGGAATTAAAAGATCAGATCAATCTCGGTTTTGTATTCATCGGTCCCGATGCGGCGATAGACGTTGGTTATATGGAAAGAGATGATCGCAGATTGATAGATTATACATTTTCAACTGGTGGCGGAGGAAAAAAATACAATGAAACCATGCGAATCCGTGGAGAACTTTCTCCCGTTGATTTCACTTACAGTTTCAATATCTTCAATAAGAACAAAACTTCCATATACATTGGTCCCTCGCTGAATGTGAAATACGGACTTCAGAGTCTTCCCGATATGCATGGAGAATTTCTAAGCTGGATGACCAACTATACCATTGGATTCAATGCCACGGCTTTCTTCCAGCTCGGAAGAATCCCAGTGAAATTCCAAATAAGGAATTCTCTGTTCAGTTTGACCAGCAGGCCGGAAATCGATAAGATTTCTGAGTACTCCTCTCAGAATATATGGGAGTTTATTTCCAATTCCCATTCTAATATGCAGTTTTCCACTTTCTACCAATACCTGGAAACAGGACTGAGTGCAGAGCTTATGCTCAATGATCAGCATTCTCTCGCTCTGGAATTTCAGTACAATTTATATTTTGAAGAACCGGAATTTGAAGAGATGTTTTTCACTATTTTCTACACCTTCTATTTCAAAGGTGTGGACTGGTGAAAGTAATGCATCTTTCAGATCAATTCAATCCCGCATTCATCGGCAATATATCGCACAACGCTGTCTTCCGTATTGGGACCGATAATCAGATCAGCAGAATCTTTCAGAACCTGCAGTGCGTTTTCAACAGCTATTCCTCTGTGAGCTGATTTGATCATTTTAACATCATTTGTATTATCTCCGAAAGCAGTGACCCTGCTGTCGAGCAATTTGCAGTGCTTCAGCAAACAGCTGATAGCCTGATCTTTCGAAGCTAAATGGCTGTGAACAGTTAACCAGTACCAACCGGGAGAGGAGTAATTTTCCTGTAACTGGATCTCGATATTTTCATTTGCACTATTCAATTCATCTATAATCGGCAGGAGTATTTCTCTTCTGTTGATTGCTGTAAAACAGACAACTTTCTCAGCGAAATGATTTGACAGACTGGTAACCTGATTCAGTCTTTTGTCATTGAAATACTTTCTATTTGAAACATACCATTCTTCCCCGGGATTCTCCGCTTTGATATAGTGCAGTTTGTCTGTTCGATTATCGAATGTTGACAGGAAATAATTCAAACTGTGTTTTTGAAGTATATCAGCAGTAACATGAATTGCTGATTTTTCGAGATCATTGATATACAGGTGTTCCCCTGTTTTAAGATCTGAAATAAATGAACCGTTGAATTCTATTACAGGCAGAGGGAGCTGTACTTTATCAAGTAAAGGTTGAATGGATTTTACGCTTCGCGCCGAAGCGACTGTAAAGAGTACGCCTTTGCCTACCAGGTTATTGATATTTGCTATGGCAAATGGAGACAATCGTGAATCGGGCTGTAAGAGTGTCATATCCAAATCGGATACATAGACCTGCCGGATTTTTTCCACTCTTGCTGTTTTCATTTCAGTATCCTCTTTAGTATCGCATCTACATGATTCTGAGTTGTATTCAGAACTTCCACTTCAAGGTCGTCATCTTTAATCATCAACGGCAGCTCTGTGCAGCCGAGTATAACTCCGTCAATATTTTCTCTTTTGATGATTTCATTGCAGATTTCAATCATCTGCCTTTTCTTTTCGGGGATAACTATGCCATCTTCCAGTTCCGGGAAAATTATATTGTGTATTATTTCCTGATTCTGCTCAGAGGGGACTGTCACTGAGATATTAAACCGGGAGATATTATCTCTGTAGAAGGTATTCTTCATTGTGAATCCCGTACCGATCAGAAGCAGTTTTTTCAAACCTAGAGATTTGGTCTTCATGGCTGTAGCTTCGACAATGCTGATCAGAGGTAGGGGTGATATTTTCAATAAATCGTCAAAGACAACATGAGGTGTGTTTGATGCCAGTACAGCAAAATCCGCGCCGCTGGATTTCAAGTCCTTTATGCCTTTCAGCAGTAGTTCGATCAGAGCCGGGTAATTTTCATCAGCAACAAAGGAGAGCATTTCAGTCATATTGATACTGTTGATGATGATCAGAGGATACTGATTATCTTTTTTTTCAGACCTGTAACCGGCAATAATACTTTTATAGTATTCTACTGTTGATTCAGGACCCATGCCACCGAGAATGCCGATTGTTTTCATAATACACTCCAGAATTTAATTGAATGGTTTTGAAATTTATATTCTTAAATTTTAAAAAAGTCTACCAAAGAAAATAAATCCGGTTATAATGTAAGTACAGTAAAATCCCGGTTTTATACTTTATTAGTAAGGAGATATTATTATGGGTGATAAAGGAAAAAAAGATAAGGGCGAGAAGAAAAAGCCTAAAGAAGCTCAACATACTTTAAAAGAGAAACGGAAAATTAAAAGAGATAAGAAAGCATCTTCTTAATATTTAGCAGGGACTATCTCGTCCCTGTTTTTTATTTCCGAACGCAGATTCCTGCAGCTTGCTGTGGGTTTCTTCATTTCTATAAGACTTCATTAAAAAAATTCCTAAAACCGGTTATAATTCCCCAACTGTCATTTTTGCTTCTTCCAAGATCATAATAATACCGGTTTGATTCAATGTGAACTGTCAGAGAATCTAGGGGGAATCCCTTTTTGTATATCGTATGGGGTTTGTCTACAATATAAAACTTTTCTGATCTTATTGAATTTCCATCGTAAGAAAAAAATCTATCTTCATCGAGCATCAGAAAAATAGAATTTTTATAATAGGCAGTTAATCTGCCCCCATATTTAGATGCCAGTTTACTATAGTAATCGATAAACTCTTTATCCTGCAGATTATTCCCGTGAATTCTTTTAATCCACACTCCAGGTTGATCTTCATCGGATACATTTTCAAAATACAATCCAGTATCGCAGGAGAAAAGCGGTTTTCTCAATTGTTTGAAGTATGCTCTGGCTTTAATTTCAGCATTTGATAAGGGATTATTTCCAGTTTCTTCCGGTTCAGGCAGCTCGATAGATAATTCATTTAATCCAGTAATATTGAGATCTAAACCCTCGAGCATTTTTCTCATACTTTTCAATTTGGAGGGATTTTTGGTGCCGTATATTAAATCCACTATTGCATTTCCTTTTCCCTTCAATCTTCAAATATTTTTTCTACAAATTTAATAGTCTGTTCCACTGGAACAATTTCAGTTCTAATTCCCATGGGGATAATCATATTGGGATCTGTATGACCGAAATCCATATTGGCAATGATCGGAATTTCCCTATTGCCGAACTCTTCGGCGACTATGCGTAGAACAGTGTCATAGAGTTTTTGCTTTTCCTCTTCATTGTAATCTTTGGGACGGCCGATCATAATTCCCGATAATTCTTCGAAAACACCTTGAATACCTAGATTTCTCAGAGAGAATCCAACCTCTTCAGGAGTGGGTTTCTCTTCGGAAGTTTCCAGCATCAGTATTCGGTTGTTCCAGAATCCCGGTTCGGGCCAATATTGTGTTCCTTTCAACCAGTCAATGACTTCCATACATCCACCCCAGATCTCACCTCTGACTGTTCTTTTTCCCTGAAGCCATAGAAAACCATGAGTATTTGGCTGCAATTCATTGACTTCACCGATTGTACTATTATCAGCCCATGAGGGATAACCATTGCTCCAGGTTGGAAAGGGGAGGATATCCCTTGATTCCCGGTTTTCCATCAATATTTCAGAGTAGTACTTCTGAAGATAATCAAAATTGTGGATCTGAGCCCATCCGGCCATCATCGACGGACCGTGAAATGTCACCAGACCCTTTGTATTCAGGTAAGTCAGAAATGTTACAGAATCGGAAAATCCCATAATGATTTTCGGATTTTCCAGAATGGAGGGGATATCCAGGTATGGTAAGATGCGGATTGAATCGCTTCCTCCTATGGAAGCGAATATCCCATCTACACTTTTGTCTTTGAAGGCATCATTTATATCATTTGCTCTTAATCGGGGATTCTCATAAAGTTTCCTGTCATCCATTCTTGCTGTAGGATATTCAATGATGTTCAATTGGAAAATCTCTTTTAGATTTGAGATGGCTTTTTCATAAATTCCCGGGAATAGGGAAGGTCCACCCCAGCTTGGCGAGATTATGGCTATAGTGCTGCCTTTTTTCAGTTTTTCCGGTTTGATTTTCTTCATAATAACACTCAATAAATTATAAGATCAAAGTACTCTTTATTCTCTTCATAAACTGACAGGTATGCACCAAAAGAGACGATACTTATATGCTCTCCACGGTCAAAAATAAGCATAATCGATTTAGTCTCGAGTTTTGTAGTCTCATCGATAATCGTGTATTCGAGAGTGGGGATCCCCTGAAATTGAAATATTTCGATTGATTCGGGGCGTATGTAACCCTTGGAATTTTTCAATTCCCAGGAAAATATCTGGTAGGCAGACAGTCCGACCTGTTCCTTGGCTAATGTATTAATATTGAAATAGGAATATCTTTCATCATTCACCGATAGCAATGCAATATTCTGATCGGGAAGAACTTCCCAATTCTGATCGAGCTTAAGCATTAATCCATCAAAAACTACATCGTTAGGTTCTGCTTGTGGGAATTTGTATAAGGGGCCTGTCAAAATATCGGGCTCTCTTTGATCGTAATTCAGAATATAGTCCTGTTCATAGTGATCCAGGTTCCCGAATCGAATAACTTTGAAGGTACTTTCCCTATTTTCTTCTTCATATCGTTCATAAATATTCAGAATAGGTATCCAGAATCTGAAGTCATAGATCAGTGTATAACCGAATCCCGGCCAGGGATCTTCGACAAGCAGGTTCGGGAAGAAGGGATTATCCTTTTCTTCAAATCTTTTCATCATGAAATTCATCAAGTCTATTTGTGTGTTTTTGAGATCCTGGTTTGCAATATCCCCTTCAATAATCCCCATATCGGTCACTTCTTCAGTATCGGGAGTTATATTTATATGGAAGGTATTCACCTCTTCATAATCCAATCCTATGGATTTCAGATAATAGTGATCTTCTTCGAGGTATATCATAATGACTATTCTGTTGTTGCCACCGAATTTATTGTGGTATATGACAAAATCTCCCGGTTCGCGGTCCAGTGAGATCTTCCCTTCGGGAACTTCGAATGTTACATCTTCGCTGTTTTTGTCGACTGAAAATAGAGAATTAGCTGTTAAAATTAGTATCGATAATAGAGTGAAAATTGATATTCTCTGCATATTGACTCTCCTGTCATAGTTGTAAAATTAAAAAGGCATTATACCAGTTCCCGGTAAGTGGCGATAGGAAATTATTCGGCAAACTTTGCCAGAAATGCATTAATAACTTTATAGTACTTCTGATTCAGTTCCGGATTGGAAAACTCCTTATCATTCTCCAATATGAAATGTTTATCTCCTTCGACAACATAGGGAATAATATTTTCTCCAGCTTCTTTCAGACGGATATAGTTTTCAAAAATTACTTGTGAATCCTCCGTGGAATGCATAAGGAGAACAGGCCTGTTCCCCAGTTTTGCAATACTCTTCAAAGACGTATTTCCCGAATCCTTCCAACCGAATCTCATTGCAAGATACAATCTGGTAAAGGGGATCTGAGCCCTTGCAATAAACCGCGGCACACCATTCTTTTCAAACTGATCCGCCATATTCTCTTCCCACGACGAATAGGCCGATTGTGAGATCACGCCGTCAATTCCGCTGTTACCAGCGGCGGCATTTATAGCGACAGAAGCCCCCATCGATGTGCCCATCATCACAATGGGAAAGTCATTACCGGAATTATTCATTTTTATATAATCTACTGCGGCATTAACATCTCTTTCTTCGGTATATCCGAGCATCACACGGTCGCCGTCACTTCCTCCGTGACCTCTCATTTCAATAAGCAAAGTCGAATATCCCATTTCAGAAAACATGCGGGAATAACTGAAGAAAGCTGTTACTGATGGAGAGTAAATGCCTGAGACGATAATCACATATCCCTTTGATTCGGGAACAGGCACATCATAGGCGATGATACTGTACTCATCTTCAGTTTCTAAACTGAGTATTTCAGCAGTCAATCCGTAATTACCGGCATTTTCAAGTTCCCCATATTCCGCGCGTCCTTTTACCATTGAAGCTGTTAACAGAGAGGCTCCATTTAAAATCAGCAGGATCACGATGATTGTGATTATCAGGAAAATCCTGAGGATTATCCTTAGCGCTTTGTTTTTGATGAGGTAATTTTTATACATTTGATATCTCCAGGATTTTTAATAAAGTGAGATATAACTTTAAAACGTTGAATATTCATTATCAAGTAAAAAAAAGCCACTCCCAAAGATTTTGGAAGCGGCTATGAGATAATGAATATACAATTATTCTTCTGCAATCAATTCTGGAAAATGATTTTCCAGGTCTTTCACTTTCGGTATGTCCCAATAAACAATGTATGGATGTTCAGGATTCAGTTTCATAAAGTCCTGATGGTAGTCCTCAGCAGGGTAGAAGGCATCGAGCGGAGTCACTTCTGTCACTATGGGCTGTTTATACACTTTGTCTTTCTCCAGTTGTTTTATATGTATCTCTGTTTTCATCTTTTGTGTTTCATCGAGATAAAAAACTGCCGATCGGTATTCTGTTCCCACGTCAGGGCCCTGATAGTTGAATTGTGTGGGATCATGGGCAACTGAGAAGAAAACATCGAGCAAGGTTTCATAGGATATGTACTGCGGGTCATATACAATACGTACAGCTTCAGCATGACCGGTAGCTCCTGTTCCTACCATTTTGTAGAATGCCGTATCGGCTGAACCTCCGGAATAACCGGAGACGACATCCTCCACACCTTCAAGCATTTCAAATACTCCTTCGATCCCCCAGAAACATCCTCCGGCAAACACCGCTGTTTCAACACCTTCCAGGGCGTATTCTGATTTCACTGATGATTCCATTTCCGATTTCATTTCCCCTTCCATTGTATCCTTCTCTCCTGCAGCAAAGAGGGCAGAAGCTGCACCGGCTAATAAAATAATTCCAGATATTAGTTTTACTTTTATATTTTTATTACTCATTTTCAACCACCTCATTTCATTTCAAACAGGGACAGATACTGTCCGTAACCTTCTTCTTCCAGATTTTCAACAGGTACAAAGCGGAGTGATGCTGAATTAATACAATAGCGGAGACCTGTTGGCTGCGGCCCGTCATCAAACACATGGCCGAGATGAGAATCTGCAAAAAAACTCCTCACTTCAGTCCGGACCATACCGTAAGTGGTATCTTCAATAGAGAGCACATTTCCCTCTTCGAGAGGTCTGGTAAAACTGGGCCATCCTGTTCCCGATTTGTATTTATCTGTAGAACTGAAAAGAGGCTCTCCTGAGACGATATCGACATAAATCCCCTCTTTTTTGTTATCCCAGAAAATATTGCTGAAAGCCCGCTCTGTCCCGTCATGTTGTGTTACCTGGTACTGAAGGTCATTCAATTTCATGCGCAGTTTGTCATCAGATGGTTTTTCGTATTTCCCGTTCATGGCTCCCGGAGGCAGAACTGCATCGGAACCATCCATCATTATTGCCGGTTCCATCTTCCCTCCCGACTCTTTACCGGATTCATCTTTTCCTCTGGCAGACAATAGTGTGACCATTGTTATCAGAGTTATTACTGTCAGCGCAGTTATCATCATTTTTTTCATATTTTTCTCCTCAGGTTGCATAGGCGAGCAGGATGTAATCATCCGACCAGCCTGAATATTTCTTATCCGAATGTGAAGGCAAACAATTTCATTTTGCCGTAAACTTTTAATTTCAATGAGTGGACACCCGGTTTTCGCAAGTCCACCAGCTGATACAGGCGGCTTGAGTCGGGCTTCAATTCCCCGACAGATTTTCCATCGACTTCAATTTCTATCCGGCCATCTGTATCGACAGGTTCAATTACCAGAAAGACTTTTCCCGCATTGAATCCGAGTTCCAGTGTCCCTTCATTTTCAGAGAGCACATGCTCTCTTTTGAAAGTCCACGTTCCATCGAGGTTCCATTCACCGTTTTCCGGTGATTTGTTCCGACTGTACTTCAGAGATTCATTCGGTGCTATCTGCTCTTTTGAAATGAAACCTTCTGTTCTTCCGTATCCCAAGTATGTCTCTGCAGTCCTGCTGCGGATATGGGCTTCCGGTTTCAGTGCAGCTTTTCCTGTAGGCAGGTTCCCCGCTTCTTTCAGCAGTTTTCTGATTACTTCTTCAGATGTATCATATTCGCCTTCGCCATAGTGGAAATAACGGATAGTTCCCGTTGCGTCTATAAAATATTTTGCAGGCCAATATCTATTCCTGTAAGCCTGCCACTGTGAGTATTCATTGTCCTGGACGACAGGCCAGGTGACGCCGAGATCAGCCATTGCCTCGCGAAGATTCTCCTCATCTCTTTCAAAAGCGAATTCCGGAGTGTGAACTCCGATAACAACAAGTCCTTCATCTCTATAAGCTTCGTACCACGATTGAATATGGGGTATGGTTCTGACACAGTTTATGCAGCTGTATGTCCAGAAATCCACAAGCACGACTTTGCCTTTAAGGTCTTCCATTGTCAAACTTTTACCATCTGTATTGAGCCAGTTTCCCATTGTAACAATCTCTGGTGCCGGACCATAATCTCCGAGTATTCCGTCTTTGGGCTGAACATCAAAGGAAACTTGTGTTGAGCCGGCCGCCATCATTGGTGGAGGCGTTGTATCCCTGGCTTTTATGGCATCCTGTACGGGCTTGATATTTTCAAAGACAGTCAGGCCTGAACCGTAATTGGGGAAAAGGTCTAAAACGATACTTTGAAATTTTCTATCTGCTCCGACGCTGATCGAAATACCCATTACTATCATCAGTACACCAAAAACTTTCTGTATCTTCCCGGAATTGCCCGATAGACGGGGGAATCTCTTAATGAGTGATCTGCCGCCCAGCATTATTGCCAGCATGGGAATGGATGTACCGAGAGAATAAGCGAGTATTATGAAAACAGATCCACTGTCTACTGACTGAGTGATGGCCAGACTTATAACGGAAGCCATAATCGGTCCCACACAGGGGGTCCATACCAGTCCGAGGCTGAATCCGACAAGGACTCCTCCTGTAAATCCGGAAGCAGTTTTCTTTTTCTGACTTCGTCCGGTCAATCTCGATGCAAATACTTCAAAAGCAGTTGTAAGTTTGGGAATAACCATTATGAGTCCGAAGAGAATCAGCAGGATTACAGCAACGACTCTCAAAGAATCTGCCGGTATGTTTAAAAATCTGACGAATGCTGTCAGCAACAGTGTGAATATACTGAAGCTCACAATAAACCCGGTGATGACACCGAGGGGCCGTCTTTTCCCACCGACGCTTCCCGAAAGTACTATAGGCAGCACGGGCAGTATGCACGGCGAGAGGATTGTGACAATTCCCGATAGGAATGCAAATGATATTAGAATCAACATATTATGACCTCCACTTAGAAGGTACTAACAAAATGTCACAAAACTATCACAAAATTGGAAACAATGAATAAACTTACAGGGGAAGGGTGATTTTAAAGGAAGCTCCCTGTCCTTCTTTACTCGATGCTTTTATTTCACCTTCGTGCAATTCCACGATCTCTCTGGCAATGGCCAGGCCCAATCCGGTTCCGGGAGATCTTCTGTCACGGCTTTTATCTGCCCTGTAGAATCGTTCGAAGATATGGGGCAGGTCGTCAGGAGAGATACCATGGCCGGTGTCTTTAATATCGATCTCAATTTTCCTGTTTTCCTCGTTCAGAGAAATTATTACTGAACCTTTTTCCGGTGTGTGGGATAAGGCATTTTCAAGTATATTGGTTAAAACACGTTCCATCATTCCAATATCACCGTTGTATGCAGGAAGTCCGTTTTCCGTCTCGAAGTTTAATTTTATCTCCATTTTCTCTGCCTGCGGTTTCAGTTTCAGAAACACATCCTGGGCAAGTTCTGCCATCTGGAAGGGCTCATTCTCTCTTTTCACCTGGTGGCTTTCCAGTTTAGCCAGCTCAAACAACTCTTCGACAAGCCTCTGAAAACTGGAGACATTCTTCAGGCTGATCTTAAGAAATTCCCGCCTCTCAACATCAGTCATCTTGGAATCTTTTAGAAGAATGGTTTCAAGATGACCGCGGATTGATGTCAGAGGGCTTCTCAGATCATGGGAAATATTTGTTATCAGATCACTTCTCTGCTGTTCGGCTTCATGCAATTTATTTACGCCATTATCGATAGATGCGGCCATTTCATTGAAAGCTCCGCCCAGTTTCGATAGTTCATCTCTGCCTCCGATATTGATTCTGTAATTGTAGTCGCCCATTTCAAAAGCTTTGACAGCAGAACCGAGATGGCGAAGACGGCGTGTGAGAAAGAAGAATAGGGATAAGCCGGCTATCAATGTAGCCAGTAAGGCAAAAAAGAATGTACTCAATCCTGTCTGCAGATAATAACTGTTTCTCAGCATTTCCAGTGAACGGTCATAACTCTGTCCTCTGAGAATCACATAGACATAACCTTCATCATTACCCATTTGAAGTGGAGCGGCGGAGAATGGTTTCACTTTGTCCGCTGTTCGGGGATCGTCTCCCAGTACTGGTTCTCTTCCATCACTATTAATAAAATCCAGCAGAGGGATCAAATCGATTCTCTCGCGTAGCACTTCATCGCCGGGGCCTGTAAAAAAAGCCATGATTTTTCCTGTATCATTGATCAGATAAATTTCTACTATGGGATTGAGAACCATCATATAGTGAATGGCTTCTCCCACTTCATCTGCTGAGAATCCTCTTTCCACAATCGGCTGAAGTTCAATGGCTATACTCGCTGCATATTCTCTATTGAGAAGCTGTTCCACCTCATCGAAAAGATGTCCTGCAGCATTGAAAGCTATAAAAAGGGAGCCTGCTCCCAGCAGTAAAATCAGGAATAGGAATATGAGTGAAAGTTTACTGTAAAAAGAGTCGAATATCCTAATCATTTTGAAAATCCTTTGTTTCGGCAAAACGGTAACCTATGCCCCAGACTGTTTTCAGATAAACGGGGTGGGCGGCGTCACTTTCTATCTTATTGCGGAGTCTGTTAATATGAGTATTTACAGTGTGTTCATAACCTTCAAACTGATACCCCCAGATTATATTCAGCAGATCGGCTCGGCTATAAGCTCTTCCGGGATTCTTCATAAAGAGAAGCAGCAACTCAAATTCCTTAACTGTAACATCAATAATCCCGTTGTCGAGCTGCACGATCCGTTTGTCTGAATCAACAGACAGGCTTCCTATTGTAATTCTTGTCTCTTCTTCTTTTTTCAGTATATGTTTAGCCTGATTTTGAGAACGCCGCAGCAGGGCTTTTACTCTCGCCGTTAACTCGCGGACGCTGAAAGGTTTGGTCATATAATCATCTGCGCCGAGTTCCAGACCGAGAACTCTGTCTATCTCGTCTGCTTTTGCAGTGAGCATCAGAATCGGAGTCATAGAATCTGTTTTTCGTATTTCAGTGCAGATTGATATGCCATCGAGTCCAGGCAGCATAATATCGAGAATGATCAGTGCATAATTCCCCGATAGGGCTTTTTCAAGTCCTGTTTTTCCATCGGTCATATGATCTGTTTTGAGGCCCAGATCTTCTATGTTCAAAGAAACTATCTGGGCAATTTCCCTGTCATCTTCAACTATAAGAACTCTATTCTGATCCATAACTTACAATATAGTGGTTGGGAGGGCTATTTACATAGTAAATAATTTTCCATCAGATATAGATGACTTTAAACTCTTCACAGATTACTGTTAAATCTTCGTTGAACTCATAACCGTATTCCGCCGCTTCCCGGCCGAATGCTTCTCTGTGTACTTTTTTCCAGTATGAAAGGGATTTGTCTCCTTCACCTTCTATCTCTGCAAATTCCGCCGGAACATCCCTGAATACATATTGATGTATTTCCAATATCTCAATTATACATTGCGGTTCATCTTCCCAATTTGTAATAATGGAAATTTCCTCTTTTTCCGGAAGGGGATCGGAATCCATTTCATAACTTTTCTTTAGAGAAGCTGTGGCTCTTTTTGTCCCCTCTTTTACCAGTACTGCCAGTTCATCGGCATCTTTTTTATTATCACAAAAATGCCATGAAGTGAACTTTCTCTCCTTATATGATGCATTCTCCAATAAGAATTTCTTCCAGTATGTTTCTATTTTATTCATTTGCTCTCTCTCTTATAGGAATTCAGTATTTTTATATATCGATGTGTCATTTTTTCCAGATCTGTCAACTTTGATTTCGAATCAGCAGCCCAGCAACTGAAGGAATATTCATTTACAACTTGGGAAAAACAATGGTAGGCAGATGACATCGATTCCAGCAGCTTTTCAATAATCATGGCTGCATTTTCATCTGTCTCAATAGCATCGGGGCTGAATATATTGCCATTGGCAGTTCTTTTCCATTTTGATGGATGAATAGACTGGAACAGTTCAATCCCTTTTTTATATATGTTGTAAACCTGATCCTCAGTTATAATCTCATCTGTTTCTACAATCGGTGAATGTTGACTTTTTAAATTGGTATAAGCCTGATTCAGCCTGATCATGGCCAGATGATTCTGGAGTTTGTTCTCATTTTTATCGGGGTGAAATTCTTTCGCTTTAGAATGATATGCTTTTTTGAGTTCTTCTTTTGTATAGGTATCGGGCAATCCCAGAATGACATGATCATTCATAAATCAGGGCTTTTTATATCCTCTACTCGGAGTTCCGCATTTTTTACAACTTTCATTCCACCAGCTGAAGGGTGTACCGCATGATTGGCAGGTCCATCTGGAATTCATCTCAATAAGCCATTGTCCTATACCCTTTTTTTTGATTGTGGTCATATTGTCGTAAACTTCTGAATGATAGGGGTATTGGGGGTCGGTCTTGAATTTCTCCAGGTTATCACAGGGGTATTCATTGCATTCGTAACAGAAGTCCAACCCCTTTTCTCTGGCACAGGATTTAAGATTACAGACAGCGCACCACGATTTTGCAACAGTATCGGACTTGCATCCTTTGCAGCTGATAAAATCAGGATCTTCGCCAAGCCCGGCTTCAGTACCCATATATTGAGGACACGAAGCACAATATAAACCGCAATAACCATCGGGAATAAAACCTTTTAATGACATATGAACACTCCTTGATTATTCAGCTTAATACATATCCAGTATGGCTTCTATACTTTTTTCTATTTTGAGGATGTCTTCGGTTCTGATTGTTGAAAACAGAATGAGTACTTCTCCCTCTTCATGGCCATATAGGCAATAGGATACTGTTCCCAGTGTATTCCCCCCGTGACCAACCATCTGTATGCCGGCGAAATTTATTATCAGTAAACCCAAACCGTAATCAAAGGGATTGGGAGTTTCTATGAATTGATGCATTTCGAGAAGGCTATTGCCGCTAATAAGTTCTTTGTTGAACAGAGCTTCCAGAAACACTCTCATATCATCTACTGTGGAGATCATTCCTCCTGCATAGGAGTACGCTGTAGGGTTTATTCCCGACCAGGCATCCCAATATCTGCCTGAGCCATCAACATTGTATCCTCTGGCGAAATTACCATCAAATTTCTCTGTTGGCCTGTAGTATGTACTATTCATATTCAGAGGTTTTAGAATCCTTCTGCGGATCTCATTTTCTGTCGAAGTACCGGTTATCTTTTTGATAAGTTGAGCGAGCAGGACATAATTCGTGTTGGAATAACTCCAGTCTCTTGTAATTTCCATTGCGTCCAATCCAAGATTCAATAGTTCTGCAGAAGTCCACTGATGGTGAAAATTATCATCACTAGTGAGAAAATCCTCACTGGAAAAATAATCAGGAATCCGGCTTGTGTGCTGTAGCAGATCTTTTATAGTGATCTCTTCGGATCGTGGGAAATCAAATCCGTATTCGGACAATCTACCCTTTAGAGTTAGAAACCCTTCTTCAACGAGCTGCATAATCACTGTAGAAACAAAGAGCTTCGAAGCACTGCCGATTTCAAATAATATGGATCTGTTTATTTCTTCCGATCTTCTAATATCTCTATGCCCTGAAAAAGCATAAAAAGATCCTTTCTCCCTATGGTAGTAAAGCAGGCCCAGGCCCACTCTGTGGTTCCGTTCTACATAATATTCAGTCATTGACTGCAGATCTTTCTCCAGATCTCCCGAATATTCCGGTTTATATGTAGCACATGAGCTGAGGACTGATATCAGTAGAATTAAAATTAAACGCCTTTTCATAGGAAATACAAAATCAGGGCGATCGCAAATACACCGATAAAGCTTGCGATCATTATTGCCAGTGTTTTCGAATAACCTGCCGGAGTAATCTGTCCATCTCCATCCATTTTTTTTATCGTTGGATATAATCTCCAGAAGAACGAAAAAATGGAGAGAATCAGGGCAATGACGCTGAATAATTTTGTTGTACTGCTCCCGGTTATCAGAATAACAATTAAAAGGGCAATAAATATCAGTTTTGTACCTGCTACCCAGTTAATCAGGTATTTCACCAGTGCAAAAACTTCGGGATTCTCCCTTGATTTTTCATAAGCATCAAAGACCCCCATGCCGTTTCCCTTCCTGGTTCCGGGAGTAAAATAAAGCATAAGTATATTCAGTGACTCCAGAACGACAAACATGGTAATTACTATAGTAAGAATATTCACTTTTAACCCCCGGATGATCTGTATATAATTTTTTTTAGACTTCTCTTGTCACAAGTCATAATTATTTCCGTCTAAGTATATATAAAGTTATCATAAAGGAGTTTACTATGAAAGAAATTTTTATATCTCTGGCTATTGGAATTTTAGCCGGTGTCATCGATATCATACCGATGCTTATCAAAAAACTGGATAATATGTTTACCCTGTCCGCATTTACCATGTGGGTAGTTGTTGGTTTCCTGAATTCAAAAGTAAGTTTTACTTCCTATGGGTGGGTTGATGGGATTATCATCTCTACCATAATCTTGATTCCAATGCTGTTTCTGATAATCAGACTGGACAAAGGTGCTTTGCCACAAATATGTGTGACAACAATTTTACTTGGAGCAGTTGTCGGTTTTCTTTCAGATTTCCTGATTAATTGATTTGATTTGAGTCTCCTGTAAAATCTTGAATTTTTCTTTGATACGGGAGATCTCATCATCATGATTTTCAAAATAGGGATTGCTTTGAAATACTTTCGAAATAACGTCTATTTCATTCATTTCCCTGATAATATCTTTTATATGTCTATTTTCTGTCTGATACATCAGTTTCTCCATATCAATTCTACCTCTTTCTTTGGCAATTAGAATTCTTTTTCTGCATCTGCAAATTGCATCGGGATTTATTAAACCACAATTTTTCCCCATAAAACTATTTATCTTTAATTTTGCACGGGATAGTTTTTTCCGGTAGGTGACCGGCTCCATTTTACAAATTTCAGAAGCTTCTTTTCCCGTAAAATTAAAAATGCTTCCAAGAATGTATATAAATCGGCTTTCATAATCCAGGCATTGAAGCATGGCTAACGTACAACCAACCTTGACTTCTTCTGCAAATATTTTTTCTTCTTCTCGGTTTAAACCGAATTCATTCTGATAAGGAGTGAATATGTTGACATCATGCTCAAAGATCTCAAATGAAATTTCTGATACTGATGAGCTTCTTTTAATATCAACCAGATAATTGAATGCAATTCGATAAGCCCAGGTACTCAATTTTGAATGGCCTTTAAAATCAGAATATTTATCAATGATTTTTTCAAAAATAGTCTGTGTTGCATCCTTCGCATCGTTTTCATCGTGCAGCATGTTTTGCGAGATATTGAAGATCATGTCCCATAGTTCAACAATTGTTTCATCACTTAACCCGTTCATAATAATCAATTACCTCTCTGGCTCTTTTTGTGACAAACTCATTGGCGCAATTTCTTTTTCTTATTGGGATGATCATATTTTTAATAGGTCGCTCGATTTCCCAGGTTGAATCTGATTTCATTTTACTCTTTAAGAGATCCAATGCTTTTTTCATATGTCTGGAGTGAATTTCTTCTCTTTTCAAGAGCCATAATATTTCCAGATAATCTGCCTGGTACATATTTGGAAATGTTAACTTTTTTATATTGGTATGCAGAAAATCGGATTTGTCATGAGAGCGGAAACAGACTTCGTGAAGCAATATAAAATCAATACAGTTTTCTATTAGTTTTTTTGCATTTTTTGAACGCTTATCCCGGGGGATAAAGGATAATCCTTTAAAAAGTTTGATTATGCCCCAATAACAAGTGTGCTTCCCATAACAACTGCGATTTGAATAATAGGGGAATACTGATGGCGTTTTAAAATCTCCATCATCAAATCGCTGATATTCTGCAAAAAAATCGATTATTTTGTTTGGAATAGTATCTTCTTCGAAATGAAAATAAGAATGCAAGTACAACATATTTCCATTTAAGCATGGGATTGGGAAATGACTCTTTCCAATGGAATAGATATTTGCCTTCTTATCAAAAAAATGATTTGAGATGATATTTAAGGGTTTTGTAAAGTTCACATTTGTATCGCATTGAATGTCAGCTAAAAGGATGAGTGTCCATAGTGTAGATTTGTAGTTGGGCACATAATAATTGAAATCGGGATAATATCTATCATCTTTATCGAGAACATTCCAACATTGGTTTTCATCTTGTAATTCAACTATTTTTGTCGTTATTGTATGAATGTTCTCTATATCCATCTTATATAATCTCTGGCATTTCCTGTTTCAGCAATTCATTCCTGTTAAAAATGATAATCACTATTGCCAAAATCAGGTATCCCACTGATAAGTATATCAATAATGGCAGAATATCAATAATAACAACTTTCAATAAAAAGTTGAACCAAAAATGAATCCACATGGCTACTATGATATTTTTACTCTTGTTGTAGAAAAAGGTAATTATAATTGATACGGAAATGATTGCCACCATAAATGCACCCATATAATACACTAATTCCAAACCGGTATACCCGGACAAAATCATTAAAGGAAGATGCCATAAACCCCATATCACACCGACAATTACACCGGCAGTTAACGGCAGGTATTTTTTTTGCAGGAGATTTAACACATAACCACGCCATCCGAGTTCTTCGCCCAATACTCCTGCTGTTAAGTCAATTATAATGAAAGGAAGTATGTTTGAAACACTGATAAAAGCCATAGTATTCAGTGGTTTTCTGTTGATAATAAAAAATGATAATACAGCAGTTCCAAGCACTGATATCATTAATAAAAATGATATGAGAAATACCCCGGGATGAACTCTCTTCATAAAATGTATTTGTATATATTCTTTGAATGTTGTATCGGGGTAAAGTTTTTTAAACATTATCAGAATAACAATTGTAGGAGTCCAGGCGCACAGGTTTTTCATTATTGTCTGTATCAGTGATGGAACGTTTATGGAGATAAGATACCCGGTTAACCCAAGCAATATCCAAAAAATCAGATAAGAAAGAAAGATGTATTTCTTCAGATTTTTTGTATCTTGTTTTTCGATCATAAGATAGTCCTTCGTCTTTTTCTCAATTTATTGTAGAAATAATAATGAATGAATTTGTAAATTGCAAAAATTCTCAGATTATATCGAATGGTTCCTTATTTATAATAAGAACAATTGTTGCCCGTAGAGCATGTATAAAATCAGTTCCTGATTCTTTTAAAATTGGATAGAGTCATCCACAAACTAATAAAAGCCAGAAGACCAAATAATGTAAGGAATGGTAACTCCAATCCTTGACCTGAGAGATAGATAAAAATCATTTCCATAAAAAGAGATGAAGACATTACCAAGGTAAAAATAAGCATCATTGAACCAAGTAGATGACCATATGAATTCCCTTTTCTTATTAAAAATGCTGATATTATGAATAATGGAAAGAAGATTCCAAGATCGAATATATGAAAAGGACTTGTATTAAAACCGGAACGAACTTCGCTTTCTGCAAGTTTACCAAATATCACAATAGGCATAGAAGTCACCAGCCAATAGGTAATAAAGAAAATACCCACTACTAAAAGGTATATAAAAAATCTTTTTTCTCCCTTTTCTGAAAACCAGGAACTGAAAACATTTTGCTTAATTGTAATTAAAAGAATTCCCGTCTGATATATGGATAATCCTAAGAGTATAATATATACCAAAAACAGATGATTCGCAGCTATTGTAAAACAGTATGTAAATGATATGTAGCTATAGAAGAGTAAGATACCGGAATAGAGAATAAATCCAACTTTAGAACCTTTAAACATTAAAAAAATACTTATTATGAATAACGGCATGATAAATAGAAGATTGGCATAATCTTGCGGTACAAGTGCTGCTAAGTAATAGGGGGTCGCCACTGGATATACCCATTCTGTAAAAAACGCCCCGGCTCCATTTGCAACAATCATCAAGGATAAATAGATTATTGATAATCCTATTGTAAGTCTTTTATTTAATCCCAATTCATTTAACATATTATTTTCTCCTAAATTATGACTATATCAATCAGCTTATTTACTGAATCGAGGACCTCATCTTTTGAAGCAATTTCTTTATTCCCCATAATGAATAAGAGTTTTCCATGAATTGCATCTGTAACGATATTGCATCTTATCGTTACATCTTCATTGCTCAGGTCATCTGAAGAAATTGAGTTATATATTTTTATTGCCAACTGCTGCATTTTGGGAGGGAAAACAAATTCGAGAAGCTCTTGAGGAGGCATCCCAATATCAAATGCAAAAAAGAAATTGAATATATTTGGATTATCAAAAAAGAAGTTCATATAAAGTTGATAAAGTTCTTTCAAGTCATTTACACAATATAAATCTTTAGATTCATAAGGCTCGGTTTTTTTAATGATATCTTTTAAAAACTCTACAATTGTAAACCAAAACAGTTCATTGATGTCTTTAAAGTAGTTATAGATTGTTGCATAAGAACAACCAGCCTTTTCTGCAATTCTTCTAACAGATACACTCTCAACACTATCTTCCAATATCATTTGTTTGGCTATGGAAATATACTCTTTTCTTACTATCTCTTTTTGTTTCTCTTTAATAGTCACTTTATCCCCAATTAACAGTGTTCAATATAATTAACAGTGTTAATATTGAATAGTTTTTTTATATTTGTCAATAAAAAAAGGATTGCATTTTGTATATGCATTTATTCCATTATTTTGTTAGGATTCTATCATGACGGATACCGAAGTATTTTATATACAAAAAATTAACCTTGCTCTTGACTTCATTGAAGAAAATTTTGAAAAGAAAATAACCACATCTGAGCTGGCTAAAATATCAGCTTTTTCAGAATTTCATTTTCACCGAATCTTTAAAGTCATAATAGGGGAGACTGTAAATCAATATGTGAAACGTCTGAAAATGACAAAATCCAAGCGGACTCTTCAACTGGATACAAAACCGATCACACAAATTGCCATGGATTATGGATACAACAGCAGTGCCAACTTTGCCCGTGATTATAAGCAGTACTTCAAGGAATCGGCATCTCAACAGCGCCAGCATAAGAGTAGGGAAGTCTCCAATCTGGAAGCACCATATAATTTGAATCTGAAGCAAGTGGGCTTTATAGAATACCCATCTATTTCCGTAATCTATAAGAGAGTTCTAACGGGCTATAATCCAATTGAAATTAATAAAGCCTTTCAAGAACTCTTAGCCTGGATCTATAAAAATAAACTGGATTTTAAAGACCTGCGATCCTATGGAATCGGCTATGACGATCCCGATTATATTGAGTCGGAAAAATGCCGGTATGATGCCTGTATCTCCTTAAAAAAAGACATCCCTGTGAATACTGATCCATTTAATTCAAAAACCATCTATCCCGGACAGTGTATGGTTTTCCTTTTTGAAGGAAAAGGAGAGGACTTTGGAAAAGCCTGGGATTATGTTTTTAAAACCGCAGTTCACACAAAAGGATACCGGCCCGGAGATAAACCTCATTTTGAGGAATATCTGTTTTCTGAGCATTATGAGGAAGGAATATTTCGTGTAAATCTTTGCCTTCCGGTTTTGTCTATAACTTAGCAGGATTTGGAAAGTCTCCATCAAAAGAATCGAGTACAATCTATCTTAATAGGAGGATTGTATGAAGATCGCAGTAATTACAATCATTATAATATTCATTTCGATACTATCTCTTTATGTGTATTACGGTGGAACCAGGAAAATTAAAACAAAAAAAGGGCCAGCTGGAGGTGAAATCCTGGCATACCGGGAAGTCAATGGAGATTACCGGCAAAGTGGTCCTGTATCTAATGATGTATATGACCAATTATTGAATTTGGGAGTAGAGACTTTTAGAGGATTCGGAATCTACTATGATGACCCCCGTAAAGTGTCCAGGGAAAACCTCAGGTCGGAAGTGGGCTGTATCATTGAAGAAAAAGACCTGGATAAACTCGAAAAGGTTAAAGAGATTCTTCAGGTTAAAGTCTTAATGAAAAAGCAATATTTAAGGGCAGTTTTCCCTTATCGAAATCCATTTTCCAGTTTTATGGGCATTGTGAAAGTCCACCCGGTTCTGGAGAAAGAAGCCAAGTCAATTAATCCTGATTTTGCAGGGTTTATTATGGAAATCTGGGATATTCCAAACAAAAAGATTGAGTACCTGAAAGAAATAGAGTGAAGCCATCACCTATTTATGCATAATCATGCTCATAAGCTTCTCTCTTCTTTTTTGAGTGCTTTTTTTTGATGCATGATTATATTCCTCTGCACACTTGTATATTTCCATTTTGTCATGATCTGATAAATTATCGGATATCATAATGAATGCTTCAAATATCCAATCAATCTCATTTATCAAAGCAATATCATAAGCATCTAATAAAATTGGAAATACTCTAGTTGCCAGTTTTTTAGAAACTTCACCGATTTTTCCCAGATAAATTTCCGCTGCACCAGACAGACAAATGCCACTTTGTTCAACTATAAATGATTTGGCATAAAAAATTGCTTTTTCCGCGGCTTCTATATTCATCTTTGCACAATATCCATAAGTCATCATTAGCATCCATCTTGTTTGCGGCTCTTCTACATCAAAAGCTTGATACAGGTCAGATAAATAGGGTGCTACCTTTTCAGGAGATTTCTCTGATACTTTCTCTATAATTTTTGCAGCTCCTGCACGGACATTTTTTTCTTTGATATTATGTAAATCATAAGATACTAAAGAGATTGCATCGTGCAGAATGGATTCATTACCTTTTAAGACCTCTTCAGCAAGTTCTTTTCCTAATTTTGAGGATACAGTCCCCTTATTATTTTGTAATTTTTCTAACAACATAGTAACGTCCTTCGTGATTCTTAAATTATTGCTTTTTTGTAAATTCAAATCAATAGACTACAGATTCAGTAATATGTGTACATTGTTCCGTAATATGTTTATTTATTTGAGCTTTTATAGATGGTATTGTTCATAAAAAGGAGAATGAAATGATCAATATCCAATATGGCAGATTTCCTATTGTTCCATATATCGCCTCTGAAAGATAATGTAAGAGTAACTGATTATACATTTTATGGTGAAGTAAAGTCGGCAGTTTTTGGTATATGTATCCCTTTGATTATCACCCAAAGTCCGATTACAAATTCAAAAGGGACGTAGGGTAAGTATAAGAAGAATGGTACTTTATAGTTATAGAAAGCAAGTATAGTCCAAACTAAAAGAAATGAAACTGTTATCAATCCCCAGAGTGAAAAACCAAGAGGCACAATTCCTGATTCGACCAGCAGATAATAAAAAATTATTGCTCCAAAGCAAAAGGACAACATCATCATTGATCCAGCAAACTCCATCGATTCAAATGTAATTTTACCCATAGTTAATAATTGATCTGGTTGTCCGTTTGAAATATTTTTCACACTGATGTTTAGAAGATTGAATGCATCAATTTTACTTAAGACATGAATTGCACCTTCCAGTATGTAGAATCTCAGGGCAGTCAGAGCTAGTTTTCATTAACTAAGTATTTGTCCATTTATTATTCATCACAGCCAAAAGCGTTTTGCACAATTAAAATACCGGATAACGAGAATATGATTGGACAAAGTTTAAAAGGAATAAAATCAATTTTAAATCCGGTAAAAAGTGATACAATCGCCATTGCCAAGAGCATTAAAAAGGACAAAAGATAAACAAATTTTATAGGTCTTGTTCTTACTTTGGTAAAAAAAGTTACTAGAATGACCAGTAATCCTATAAATATCAAAGTTAATCCCTCATTAATCCACTCCATTCTGATAATCAGTTCATTATCCGGAGTAATCATACCAAAATCTTTAACTATGCTATTTGTAGGAATTAAATGAGCAATTCCCCAACAGATATTCAGAAAACCACCAATATAAACTAATATCTTTCTCACATTAAATCTCCTGTTCTTTTAATTTAGAAACGAATTTTCTTAATCTATATATAAATGCTCATAACAATAACCAAGATATTGTGGTAAATTAAAAAAAACTTGTCAGATGATCACTTTTTCTTTCTCATTTTATATAGGTTTAATGCTATGTTTGCGTGCCATATGACTGTAAACGGGGCTGAAAGTACTATTGCGAGATAATTCATTTCACCAATAATAAGGGTCAATGGAAAGTAAAATAAGCCAATTACATTGGTTAAAAGCCCTAATATAAAAGTATATTTTGAAAATAGATTCAGTTTTTTTAACAATACCGTTATGAAAAGCCCAAAGAAATACAGTAAAAATAGAGATATTGAACTCAGTACTGTTTTGAGTGGAATTCTATCAATAATATTTTCCAATTTTCCAGTGTTCTCTAAATTATTAAATAATAATAGAGTGGGATTTGAAACAATATACATACATAGACAACTGATCAGCAAAACCAGCCCCGAAATTCCAGCCCATTTACTCTTTATATAGCAAAAATATAAAACGGGAATAAAAAGGATAGTTACTAATGCAACATTCACAATATCAAAAAAATCATAGTAAATAAAACCCATAATTGGAACTCGAAAGATTTCTCTTATTGATGAAACCGTAGTTACTCCTGTAATTGACTCATTAGAAATTAAACCGAAAAAATCTGCTAATGAGACCTCAGCTGATAGATTCCTGCGGAATATAAATACGGCAACTAATCCGGCAAGAGAACTAATAAGTAATATTTTGTTTAGATGTTTTTTATCTAATTGAAGTTCACTCAAATTCATAAGTTATAAATGTAATCTTTTTGATATTATATGATCTTCTTTTAATTGAAGCAGATCCCATAGATTTCCATATAAATCCTCAAATACAGCTACAATTCCATAATCTTGTTCTTTTGGATTCCTGATAAATTTAATTCCTATGGATTTCATTCTATTGTAATCGCGCCAAAAATCATCTGTGTTCAAGAATAGAAATACGCGCCCACCTGATTGATTACCAATAAATTCTTCCTGTTCTGGTTTCGATGCTTTTGCAAGTAAAATTGTGACACCATTCGATCCTGGAGGAGATACGACAACCCATCTTTTATCTTGTTCTGGCTGATATGTATCTTCTACCAATTCAAACAATAACTTTTTTGTATAAAATTCTATCGCTTCATCATAATCCCTGACAACTAATGCTATGTGTACTATTGACTGCTTCATTTTTTATCCTTTCATTCTTTTCTGAATTTCCATTTCCATTGTTACAGATTCGTACTTGAATGTTTCTATAAGCTTTTTATGTTCTTCTGGAACTTCATTGGCTAAGTCTTCAGGAAAATTATTCAACATTATTAAACTTTTGTATAAATACCTCACAAATGGGATAAAAGGGATAAGAACAAATGAAACAATGTTTATGATTGAAAGTGGAATAGCTATATGTTTCACTTTCCTTCCGCTTATTTCACTAATTATTGCTGCAACTTCAGGAAAGGAGTATGCATGAGGACCTGTCAATTTTAGGCGTTGTCTATTCAAATCATCTCTCAGAATAGTCTGGGCAGTTATTTCACCAACATCTTCAGCTGAAATAGATGGAATTGCCTTAAACCCTCCTCCAGGAACTGTCATTCTGCCATTTTTTAGAAATGCAAAAAAAATCTCATATGCAGGTGCATCACCGAGGATAGTCCAATTTAGGCTTGATTTTGCAATTTTTGTTTCGACTGCTATTTTGATAGCTCCAAAATCAGTGATCTTTAGTTTTTTTAACAGTTGTTCTCTCATTTCGTAACCAGACATATATACAAGTCTCGATATTCCTGCCTTCTCAGCTTCTTCAATAATATTGAATACTGCATCTCCTTCAATTGCTTTCATTTGCCTAATGAGTTTACGACTCATTGCTGAAAGGCAAATTACTACACGATCTACACCTTCCAATGAGCGGATAATTGTTTCTATATTAGTGACATCACCTTGAAAGATATCAACATTATCACTAAATATTTTTTTTGCAGACTCTCGATTTCTAGAGACTACTCGTATGGATTCTCCTTTGTTAATAAGTCTCTTAACTACCGATCGTCCATAGTAACCAGTACCCCCATAAACAACTATTTTATTTGCGTTTACTTTTTCAGTTTTTATCATATAAATACCTGGACTTGAACCTACCTTTGAAATGAAAAAACAAATTTTAAATCAAAAGATTCAAAAATTAATCTTTACTTACATATTTAATCCCTTGAGCGCCTTTCCCTTCATTTACAATTACCTTATCAATTTGAGAAAAGTACTGCTTTAATGCATCATAAATATCATTCATATTATAGCTCCTATTATTTTGGGGAAATAATTGTTTTATCTACCCACATTGTCTTATTTACTGAAAATCCATTCTTTTTATAAAGTTTTTGTGCTGGAATATTTCTACATCCTGTAGAACAAGCGACATATTTTATTTGATTTTTCTTTGCCCATTTTTCAATAAACACTAGTAATTCAGATGCGATGTTCTTATTTCTAAATAATGGATCAATATAAAGTTCATTGATCCAGAAATAGTCTGCACCAGTTTCAAGACCAGAACAAATATTTCCAAAAGCAAAACCTTGCTTCATATTACCATCTGAAAGGCAAAGAAAGAGTACAGCTTTATTTGATGTCTGCAATGCATTATAGAGAGCTTTTTTTATACGGCCATATTCAGTATTTCCATCAATAACTTTCATTTGTTTTTGAATCAGAAGAATTATATCATCAAGATTATTAGTATCTGATAAATCTTTAATCACCTTTACTTCAGTCATATCCTTACCTTTCATCAGAGGTATTTATCAATGCATTAAACTTGACTAATAATGTATATAAGAGGAATCAAATTCATTATTCCATGTATTATAATCCCAACCCAGGTATTTGATGTTTTTTGAACTACAAATACAAGCGGCAATGCTACAAAAAAAATTAAGGGAATAAACTGCCAATACCAAAATACATGCCATAATCCCCAGAGGGTACCTTGAAATATCCAAGCCTTGTCACCAAAGGTTTTTTCATTTTTAGGGAGTAAAATCCCACGAAATAATAATTCCTCACCAAAAATATTGAAAAACCAACCGATAAAATAAAAAACCGGATACCACCAAATCCCTTTCACCGAAAAATCAAAGAAATATCCCGGTAATAATTTCTTGTTGTGATTTAAACCAGCTGGAAAATTCTCTGGAACAGAAAGGAATTTAATATTATCTGATATTAACTGAGAAAGGACTGATACAATAAGAAATCCTAATACTATCAGAATAAAGAAAATCACTAATAGCTTTAATGATTTTTTATTTAGCTTATGCAACCTTAGCCGGATACTGATTTCTTTAATTGTTAATTTATGTCCTTCTCGTTTATAGATAATCAAAGCAGTTAATAATAAACCAATAAAAGGGATATAAAAGCATCCCAGGTATGCTATCGCGAAGGGTATTTGAAAATATCTCATAACTATTGGAATTAATAGATATATAGAAATAAATAAAATTAATGAAGAAATAGAGAAAACTAAAATTGTTAGAATTTGCTCTTTTATTATTTTAAACATAAAACCCTTCCGTTTCTTTTCTTAATTTATTCTTTTACTCATAAAACATACTGTAAAAGGTAGGTGCTCAAATTTTTTAGTGCTATCTTCAATAAATCCATATTTCAGATACCAATCTTTTAATTGTCTATTTTCATTAATAATCGCTATTCCAACGGATATACCCTTTCTTTTTCTTATTTCCAAAATAGCCTGATCCAATAGATTTTCACCAATTTTTTTATGTCGATTTTCAGGTTCTACCGCTAATCGTTCTATAAAGTAATTCCCGACTTTATTCTTATCCTTTTCAATAGCTATACAGCCTACCTTTTTACCATTTTCGAATCCAATAAAGAAATCTATCCCCGATTCAATTGATTCTTTTATCTTTTCTAGTGATATATATGCTGGATTTGTAGGCGTTTTTTCTTTTGTTAGTTTAAATTCATCTGCTACAGTTTTAAATGATTTTTGTATTATTCTCTGTAATTCTTCTAAATCATTATCAATTCTAACTTTTCTGATTTTAATCATATGTTCCTTTCTATTTTCATATTTTAAATCGCAGGTAATATATAGTTTTTCAGTATTTTAAATAATTTTGTCTTTGAAGCATAATCTCCAGCTGTAAAAACTATAACCATATTTATTTCCGGAAAAACCATTATTTCCTGACCGCCCCAACCACCAGCCCGAAACATTTTTGTATTATTGCCTGAATGGTTCAGCTCACTTGTCCACCAGGTATATCCGTAACCGTTTTTCCCGGAATCCTCTCCGGGTATATTAATTTCAATATTATTTCCAAAGGAAGTTGAACTCTTTTCAACCCATTCAAAAGGAATAATACTTTCACCATTCCAAAAGCCCTTATTCAGATAAGTAACGCCAAACTTTATCATACCTCTTGGAGTCAGATAAAATGCACCTGAACCATCCCAAATACCACCGGGGAACTGCGACCATCGAGCATTCTCGATTCCAAGAGGCTCGAACAAATACTTCTTTGAAAACTCATCAATATTCATATTGGTAGAATTTTTAAGAATTTCACCCAAAATAGCCATTCCACCACCATTATAGGTAAATAATTTACCAGGTTCTTCCCACCATGGCCTATTTAAAACGCAGGTAATTGTATCTTTACAATCAAACCATAGACTATCAATATCATTGGCCGATGAACCGTGGGCTGCACTCCACTCATCCCAGGCTAATCCTGAAGTCATTGTTACAAGATGTTCGATAGTAATATATTCTCTATAGTTAACTTTTAAGTGCTGATGATCGGGCAAATAATCGAAAATAGATTGATGTACGCTATTAATAAAACCTTTATCAATTGCAATTCCTATACAAGCTGAAGTAAAACTCTTGGTAACAGACATCATTTCGTGATTCATACTACGATCCCAGTTTACTAATTCTCCATGATATTCAGGTGCGTCCCATTTGTATCTATGTCCAGGAAAATATTCTTCTAAAACCAGCATATCATCTTTATAAATTAGAATAGAGTGAATCTCTCCATATTTTTTATGTTTAATCTGATTTATCAATTTGATTATCAATTTGGATTCTATTTCAGCTTTTTCTAAAGTACCAACTGCTATATCATCATTAATCATTACAGGCTTTTTATATTCATAGGCATCAGGAGAGTTTGAACTGCATGAATTAAAAATAAGAAAAAGAATTAGTATCGGTATCAGTGTTTTCATTTCAATTCAATTACTTCAAACTGTTTTCCACATTCAGAGCATATCTTATGGTGAATACTAAGAACACCATTGCATTCGGGACATTTGAATCTTTCCTTTTCAAACTTTAAATAGTAATCCATTCCTTTTTCATTAATAACTTTCATATTATTAACTAAACTCTCATTGTAACGTGTTCGATAACTCTTATCTAATCGCTTAATCAGAACACAAGGATAATCAGAGCATTCGGAGCAAAATAAAAGGTTCTTCTCATTTGCACAATCTTTAATTTTACATTTTCTGCAGTGTTCAGGCTTCCCTTCATCACTAAGACGACAACCGAGACATGGCTTTTTCTTTTTATGATGAGCATAGCAATAAGAACAATTCATACCACATGCAGCGATCATCTTCTCTTCGACATTCGTAATTTGCATCATAACTACTCCGTTCCTTGAAGTATAATCTCAAAATCAGTAATTTTAACAGAGAAAAATATAGCGAAGCCAAAAGCGAAAGCGCAGTGTATATTTCTATAATAATCGTATTGCACTGTTTAGATGCACAAGTAAATGTCTTGTTAATGGCATCATGATTATGCCAGAGATCTTTTTCTTCCCCCAGTAATCCAATAACCAGGTATCAGTATTTGCAATAGAGCCACATTCCATTATTTTAGAGAGTGATTCTGACATAACCTTCTCTTGAAGTCTTTCATGAGTTAATGATTCCAGTAATTTTTGTGTCTTTTTACTCACTTCAAACCGGTAATTTCTCAACTCTTTCAGATTAATTCCTTCATTGAATCTTCCCATCTCTGAAAAATCCATACTATTTCCCGTAGTCCTGAAAGGAATACTCATTCTGTTAACAAAATCATATTCATCTATTATCTCTTTGTCTCTACAAATGAGATGTGAGCATGTAATGTCTTCAACTCTCGCAGAATGCCAAAGATGCCAGGCTACTGAATATAGCTTTTTCTCAGTGAAATCAGTAAAAATTCCATCCTTTTGCCATAGTTTATCTTCCAGGGTAACCGATTCAGTGGGAAACGTTGATTCATGGGTATACATATGTAAGTCAATTGATAATTCTATAATCTGAGAAAGATCCCCAGAGGATTTATCAATGATTGATTTTAATTTCGTAAAAAGAATATTCCACTCTTCTTTATTAGAAATCATTTTTGTCTCCTTATACAATTATTCTATTAACCTTTATTCCATTTTATAGCGAGTTATCCAGTCATTTGGATAAAATCTATCTAATACAGCCGTTCTGAGGTAATAGGAATCATTTGATTTATTTCCAATATGTTTTTAAAAATCCTTGTTGCATAATAAGTTAACCAATCATCTTCAATTAACTGAAACAAACGATATTTTGCAACTTTTGAACCCATATAATCGTCTTTTAACTTATATTTCGCTATTGCCTTTCCATTGTATTTAAAGCAGGAATGATTCTCCTGGTACATAGACAAAAGCCACATTAATAAACTATGAAAAACGTTTGTGTCTAATCCTGTTTTCAATTCAGTAAACATTAAAAGTTCATGAATAACACTGTGACCATGATAGAAAAATCTTTGTATATCCGAATCCTTTTTTTTTGATAAATGATCAAGCAAAAATTCCAGAGCGATTTTAATTTGCTTTTCGTATATTTCTAATCCTGAAGAATAAAGCGCAAAGGCAGAGTGATAACTGGAAAACGGGCAACTTCTTGTCCAGTTTTTCTGGTTTGAATGATTTTCTGATACCCAACCTCCATCATCTCTTTGCCAACTGGCTAATAAATCAAATGATTTTTTAATCCTGAAATCATCTACAGCTTTTACTTTTGCCAAACCAATTAATATTACTGAAAATCTACAGGGATCATTATCCAATCCTTCATCAGTTCTTTTGGAGTTATTTGGTATTATCTCTCCTATGTAACCATTTTCCCGTTGATAAGTCAAAATATACTCACAAGCTTTTTTAATACGCTCATCTTTAATTGTGTATCCTAAATCTCCTAATAGCGGCAATATCCATACGGTTGTGACATATTTGGGACTGACAGGAGTGTAACCACTTTTTCTCATTGTTGGTTTAGCAGCCCACTCTCCGGAAGCACACCATGAACCATCTTTTTCTTGTTTCGAAAAAATATCCGTCACTAAATCAGATTCCTCAATTTTGCTTATCAAATCCGGTGTAATATCAGAATCTATTTTTAGAATATTTTTATAGGTCAAATACCTGACAGGATAAGAGGCGTTCTCCAACAGCCAATTGATATTGTTTTTTATTTGAATCTCATCAATCATTTTATCCTCGAATCAATTTTTCCTTTTTGCAACAACTACTTCCCAAGCTTTTTGGGGTTTCATAAAACGTCTAATATCACATTCTTTTCAATCTCTATCCTGCTGTCAGTTTATTCAGGATCGTTTTATATTCAAAATAATCGGCGATGATTACATAATTCCCTTATTTATCATAAATTTAAATACCGAGGTAAAACTCTTTATTACTACTTTTTGAATTATTGTCAATTTAACATCAATAAAATAATCTTTGTTCTTATAAAATTCAAAATCAGTAGGGAGAGTCTTTTTAGAACCTTCTGCAGATGCTTTAAAAACTGCAAACCAGACTAAATATCCAAAAGGGGGCAAATGAGAGTAATCTTTATCAGCTATTTTAAAAAATTGTTTTGACGTTTTAATGATCTTTTTCTCCTGCTTTTGTCTCTTTTTTATACTCATTTCCGGGGTAGTTTCTACAATTAATTTCCCAATTATTTTCCCACCGGAAGGCAATGCAGATATAGCTTTCATTGCATTCTTTGCACCCATAAAACTTCCACTTGTAATGAGTAAAAAGAAACGTTTATTGAAATACACCGGTCGATGAAGATTATATGCGAAGCGGTCAATCATATTTTTTGTTATCCAAGTTACATTCATGGAATAATTTGGACTGGCAAGAATAATACAGTCTGCTGATTCAATTTTTTGAATTATAACATCTCTTTCATCTTTTAATGGACAAAAACTCTCTCCCTTTGATATACATAGGAAACATCCTCTACATTGCCTAAGATCAATATCCTTCAAAAATAGATATTCATATTCACATTCTTTTGTATATACTTTGTGATATTCTTCAATTTTCTTTATTACATTGTAGGTGTTCTTTTTCCTGAGACTACCGATAATAGCGAGAATTTTCATAGTTGTAATACCCCCAAATCAATTACTTAAAATGCATTTTCTTAACCAAAGAAAGAATCAATTAAGTTCCTATAAATTTCCTTTAAGATAAATCATATCAACAAGTTGTATGTCGCCCTCGAAAATAGGAGAGTCGTAATTGTCTGTAAAAAAATTCTTTACTCGATATGACATTTCAAATCCGCAACTTTCATAAAACGACAAGATTGCCGGCGTTTCTCCTGTACCGACAAGCATAGTTTTGTAGTCGTTTTTGTAGAAATCAAAAATGAAATTTATCAATGCTCTACCGTACCCTTTGCCTTGATATTTTTCGTATGTCGCTATGTTTTTCAACTCGCAGGTTTCACTATTTATCGGTACTACAACGCAAATACTTTTCAAATCATCGTCATATAAGGCAAACAGGTCTCCACTCGGTAAATACTTGTCTATCATATTTTCCTGTTCGTCTGCCAATAACAATAAGTCAAGGAACCGTTTCTTATTTTCGATAATTTTTTCAATTTTCACCATATCTCTTTTGTTTCCTAATTTGAATTTGTTTAATGATAGAAGTCTAAAGACGGACTTCTTAATTAGCAATACTGATGTTATGAATTTTTCCATTCAAAGTTTGGTTTCAAATGCTTTTTTTCTTTAAAGAGCAAAGCGATGGACGAAAAAACGCCCTCGCACTTTGCTGTCAATATGGAAAAGCTTAAATAAACAGGTCATTCAAACAAATAATTTTACTTCCTTTACTCTCATAATAATTTAACATTTCGTCAATTTTCTTTTTATCATAACTGGTAATGCAATCTGATAGGACATTGACTCCATAATCTGCTCTGCGCATGTTGTAACAGGTTGATTTTACACAGGCAACGGCATCTGCTCCGGCTATGTAGAAATCGCTTATTTCATTTTTACTGATAAAGTCTGTGAATTCTTCACTGGTTAATGCATTCCCTTTGGATTTTGTAAAAATTTTTTCTGATATGATGTTCATGTCCGGAACTAATTCAGCCCCCGATGTACCGGGTTTAAAAGTCCTCGTACCTGCTGATAAATTTTCATGCCTGATATAAACGACATGAATATTATTATTGGCCGCCCAATCAATAGCTTTGTTGATATTCCCGATAACATCCTTGTAATTCTTTGTTATGTCATTTTGAATATCGATTATTACCAAGGCTCTTTTCTCCATAATATCTCCTTCTGATTTTTTCTGCATATTATTCCTCCCGATAGGTAGTTTGGTTTGTTTACTCTGGTATTATACGGGGCAATTGTTGACAACAGTATGGCAACAATAAATAATGACTATATGAAAGTTGACAGGCTCGTTAGCATTATTATGATACTCCTTGATAAAAAGCGTATCGGCGCACAGGAGTTAGCAGAGACCTTTGAAGTTTCACCCCGTACAATCTACCGAGATATAGACACGATCAACATGGCGGGTATTCCCGTTCGCTCGACACCGGGAGTGGGCGGCGGCTTTGAAATCATGCCGCAATACAAGATTGATAGAAATGTTTTTTCGACAGCCGACCTTTCGGCTATCGTGATGGGACTTTCCAGTATGACCGACATGATACGTGGTGATGAAATAGTCAACGCCCTTGCGAAAGTAAAGAGTTTTATCCCCGCAGACAGAGCGAAAGACATTGAATTAAAAGCAAATCAGATATCTGTAGATTTAAGCCCGTGGATGGGCAACAGGAACATACAGCCATATTTAAAGATTATCAAAACAGCCTTACAGGAAAGCAGGCTCCTGACCTTTGAATATGCAGACCGCTACGGAAATACAACCGTACGAACAGCCGAGCCCTATCAGCTTGTATTGAAAAGCAGTCATTGGTATTGGCAAGGATATTGCCATACAAGAAATGATTTCCGCTTATTTAAGCTGTCCCGCATATCAAACCTGCAAATACAAGAGGAGTTTTTTACTCCACGAGATTATCAAAAACCGCAGTTAGATTTTTCTGATATTTTGGCAACAATGGAAACAGAAATCAAAATTCGTATTCATAAATCTGTTATGGACAGGGTGCTTGATTATTGCGCTCATGAACACTTTTCGCCAGACGGTGATGAGCATTACATTGTTAGTTTTCCTTTCTTGGAAAATGAATACTACTACGATATTCTTTTCAGTTTTGGGGATAAATGCGAGTGTATAGAGCCGTTACATATCCGCACAGAAATGAAGCGCAGAATAAATGATATAGCTGCCTTATACGAAAGTTAAGTAAATATGAGAAATGGTAGTGATCAAGCAACTGGTTATTTGGATTTATTCTTATATCTATAACTTATAATATAAAGTCCAATCCCTAGAAATAATAAAGTGAATTCACATAAAAGAGCACCTGGTAGTGTTTGGTATAATCCTAATCCATAGGTTTTTTTAGCAGAAAAAATGTTTATCCCGTTACTCATTCCAATGACCTCCAGAGGCCAGGAGATATAATCGCAAAGCCAATGAGAGTAAATCAGTCCGCAAAATACTAGAACTTCGTAGAAATGGCGGTAAATGATAAATATTATAACCGAAGATATTGCAGAGAATGCAGTTGTCATTAATAAGCTGTGAGACCAGAATCCTGTTTCATCAGCCAGACCAATTAAGATAAAAAAGAAACTCATTAAATCAGGAATCATTACGGCAATTAATAAAAGCCACAAAGGCATTTTTTTTCCAATTGTTTTTCCTGCAAATCCAATTCCAATATGTCCTAAAAGCATGTACGACCTCTTTTTATCGTTAAAATGAAAATTATGTATAATTCTCATTATAAATGGAATTTGGCCCAATCTTCTAGCTCTACTTTCAAAATAAGCATATATTTCTTGTAGAGCGATGAAATGTGTGGATGCAGGAATACTTTCATCAGTCAGAATGATATAATCATCAAAAAGAACAGAGGCGGCGTTTTTGGATTTTATTTTGTCATTTATGCTATTGGGCGTCATCCAGGGTTTAATTCTCGCGACAATTTTGCTTTTCATTAAAAAAAACACGCTCGCCAATAAAATACTGTCGCTGCTCCTCTACTCCATGGCCTACTATCTTTTGATAAATTATCTGATTCAGAAATACTATTCTTCAGTACCTCATCTTGTCGGAATCAACTGGTCTGTCATTCTCTTAACCATCCCTCTCATCTACCTCTACGCCGAAACATTGACTAGGCAAAAAAAGCAGTTCAAAAGGTCGGATTTGCATCATCTTGTACCCTTTCTCATCCACATGGGCTACATGACATTTAGAGTCTTTATTCTCAATGCAGAAGAAAAAATCCTATTCCTGAGCAATCCCAATCATCTGACAGAAATGAGAATCACCTTATTGATCTATATCCTTCAGGGAATAATCTACACTCCCATAATCATCAGAGACATGGATTCCTTTTCAAAAAACATAAAAAAAGTTTTCTCCCATATAGAAAACAAGAATATACGATGGCTTCAAATTCTGATGCGTGCTTTTCTCGTCGTTCAGGTGGTTATTCTGGCTGTTGTCATTCTGTCCGAAATAAATCCTTCGCTCAACGGCGATCCCATTGTGGGAATAACTCTGACGATTTTCATCTTGCTGATCGGGTATTTCAGCATAGCCCAACCGGAAGTTTTTTCTGATAGACAGGAAATGGAAGAAGCCAGTCGATTCTCCCGGGAAAGTAAAGAGAAAGATGAGAAATACAAAAAGACCAGATTGAGTCGAGAAGAAACTGATAAAATTCTCAATCACTTATTGCAGTATATGGAAAATGAAAAACCACATCTGGACACGTCACTGACACTGGGAAAGCTGGCCAATGGCATAAACACAACTCCCCATCAGCTATCACAGATCATAAACAGTGAGATGAACAAAAACTTTTTCAATTTCATAAACTCCTACCGCGTCGTCGAAGTCAAACAACGGTTGGATAATCCGAAACTGGCTCATATGAAGCTCATTCACATCGCCCTGGATTCAGGTTTCAACTCTCAGGCCAGTTTCAGCAAAGCATTCAAGGAAGAAACTGGAATGACTCCTTCGGCATATAGAAAATCGTTTCTCAGTTTATAAACCCGGAAGATTTGTCATGTAATCCCCTTTATGATCTCTATAAAACACTTTTAAGAGGTCATGAATATGAGAACTATAATATTAATTCCAGCGATATTGATTGCACTCACAAGCTGCCGTTCGATTAAAGCCCCGAACTATCCTGAACCGACAACCAGAGACGAAGCCTGGCTACAGGATCTGGATTACCTCCAAACAAAATTTCCCGAATACAACATGAGTTTTACAGATAATTCCCTCTCTGAGTTTACACGAATTATTGAAGAATCAAAAAGTAATATCTCAGTATTGAGCGATAACCAGATCTACGTCTCCATTATGAAAGCTCTGTCTCAAATAGAAGATGTGCATACCAGTGTAAATATGCGTCCGAGCGCACTAAAACTCAAACGCCTTCCAATAAGATTCGCATGGTTTGAAGAGGGACTATACGTCGTCAAATCAACACCTGAGCACAGGGATTTATTAGGAGCTAAAGTTCTCTTAATCAGCGGTTATACGGCAGATGAGCTTCTTCGCAACCTCGATCCTATTATTCCTGGAAGCGACACCTATCTGAGATACGAAAGCCAGTATTACCTGAGCAGTCCCGATATTCTTGAAGGCCTGGGCCTGATAGAGCCTGATTCCGAATTAGTTATCCAGCTTGAAAACTCGTCGGGAACCATAATAAACGAAGTTTTCAGCCGTACAGAAATGGGAGAAAAGGTTTACGGTTACGAATCCTGGCGGGAATTATCACCCTTATCAACAATCAATATGGATTCAAAAGAAATGGTCCATTTGCTTAATCATTCAGACATCCCGTCTTATCTAGCCAGTCCGGACCGCAGCTATTATCTGAGATATGACAAAGAAAGACAAACACTCTATATTCAGCTCAATCAGAATTACGATATAAACTCCGATATAAGAGCCTTTACCAGGGAAGTAGAAGATTCGTTCGGGCAGTATGATGTTCAATCGGTCGTCGTCGATCTTCGTTTCAATACGGGAGGCAATCTTCTTAACACTGGTAAACTGGTTAAGCGCATACCTCAATGGCATACCGGTTCAGGTGACATATACATTATTGTCGGTGGCCCGACTTTCTCAGCCGGTCTGGTAACTGCAGCCAGATTGAAATATTATGCCGGAGAGAAAGCCGTTGTCGTTGGAGAGAAAGCTTCGGAAGGTCTTCGCTTCTGGGCGGAGACGCGATATTTTACCTTACCCAATTCTGAACTTCTTCTTTTCGCCGCTTATCGGTACCATAACTGGGAAAATGGGAAGTACGATGACGGGAAGAAATATTTCTGGCTGATGCGGTTTATCGGTGTACCTGTGGGAGATATGGATATAGATCTGCCTGTTTCCAGCCGATTCAAAGATTACATAGAAAAGAGAGATACGGTTTTGGAGAATATACACAAAAGAATAGAGAAATTATCTACAGTTCAGTAAGGTAGCATGAGATTCAAATAAGCTGTATTCAACTACTTAAACATTTGCATTTTTAAAAGCTTGCCTGCTTCGTCGTAAGTCTTCCAGGAGCCCTTCTTTTTGCCGTGTTCAAAGAGACCTTCGTCCCAGGTCTGGCCGTTGGTATGGTATCGCTTCCATTCACCGTGCTTCTTCTCTTCATCATCGAATCCGCCCGTACCCCTTGGTTCGCCACTTTTGTAGAACCATTCCCACTGACCAACAATCTTCCCGTTCTTGTAGTTACCGGATGATTGCAACTGGCCGTTATTGAGAAAGTATTTCCACGTTCCCGATTTTTTTCCGTTGTCGAATTCACCATGACAAGAGACAAGGCCATTCTTAAAAAACACCTTAAAGGGTCCATTCTTGGGACTGCCGTTTTCATCGATTCCTGGGATATCTTTCATGGGGAACACTCCTGCTAAAATTATACTTTCTTAAAAGTAGTTTTTATTAATAACTTTAAAATATTTGCCTGGATAAGAGCAATTGAATATTTTAAAGTATTTACCTTTATATCATAGTAATATTTTTTATCCTTTAATGAGCTATATAACTCATAATCAGCTGGAAATGCTTCTTTCATTTGTTTCATTGTAAAAATTGCTCTTAATGAGCAGAATTGCTCAACATGATGGAATCTAAGATAGTTATTTTTTGATTGCATTTTATTAAAAAATTTTTTTGAGATATTATCGATTTTTTGAGTATCACTATTTTTGTGTTTAATCGATTTTTCATATGGAGGCGTTAAAAATTTTATAGATATGATAGAACGGAATCCCCATAGCTTAGCAACATATTTGTATAAATATGTAATAACCTCTGCTGCTCCTGTGCCGGCGGTTGTTGATAATAGTAATACATGCTGATTGAATAATTTAGGCTGATGACCTAAATGTGCAAATCTATCTATGAAATTTTTCATCATAGTGCTAACATTAAAATTATAGGCTGGAGACGCTAGAATTACACCATCAGAATTTAATAATGTATTTAGAATTAAATTCTTATCATCTTTAATAGGACAAATATCACTACCTTTCTGGATGCATTGAAAGCAGCCTATGCAAGTCTTCAGATTTACATTTTTCAGATGCAAATATGTAAATTCAACATTGCCCAATGATTGCATCTTTTCCTCAATTTGGTTAATTGTTTTTAATGTATTTCCTTTCCTGTGAGAACCTAATATAACAACAACTTTCATTACTATTTCCTTCTTAAAAAATATACCAATATAATTTCATATAACGTTCCGCGAATATTCGCTGTTGTGTTTAGTGCTCATTTTGGTTTCAGTTATTTATCAAGAAATAACTTTATTTTTTCCAGAGCATAATCTGATTCCGGCAATTCGATATACATTTGCCACACATGCCACATGTCCTCCCATATGTCTAATTCAATTTTACCGCCAATTGATCGGATTTTCTCAAACAATCTTACTGAGTCACTAAGTAGAATTTCATCTTCCCCAACTTGCAATAATATTTCAGGTAAATTTGACAGATTATTAAATAATGGCGATATCTCAGGAGAATCTAAAGGTATATCCGGACTATAAAGTGTATTACAGTATTCTAAGACTTCTTTGGATGTGAAAGGATCAATATCTTTTTTTGAGCTCATGCTTTCTCCTGACAAAGAATGATCAAATAATCCGCTTAGAAAAAATACTTTTGAAGGTAAGGAAACATTATTATTTCTCAATTGAATCAATGCTGAAAGAGCCAAGCTGGTACCTGAAGAATCTGCTCCCCAATAAATATTTTTTGGTTCAAAGCGGTTTTCAATCAATTTTTTGTAGACTAGTTGTATTTCCTTCAAAGCAATTGGATAAGGATTTTCAGGCGCTAGACTATAATCAATTATGATTATGGCTCTATTCGTTTTAAGTGATAAATGACTTGCAAATTCACGATGTGTTATTACTGATCCCTCAATTAAACCTCCACCATGAATGTAAACTATTACATCATCATTACTCCGAATCAGTGGGATTAACCATAAACAATTAATACCATTTATTTTTTCGTAATTTTCATTGATTCCTTCAGGGATTTGTACTGTTTCCGCATAATCTTCCCAGATTTTCCTCTGCTGAATAATTGTGAGATCTTTTCTTAGTGTATCTTTTTGTATATTTTTTCGAATCTTTATACTTTCAATACTTGGCATATAACCTCCAATAACAGAACATATTTTTTCAGATTTTATCATAGACGCAACCGCATATTCGCTGTTAGGTGAAGCCATTTTGGCGTCCTCGTAGATAACCCGCTGGAAGACAAGGATGTCTGGAAGCGGGCTATATTAAAATAAAAGGTTTAATTATTTCTTCAATAAACTCAATCCTATCAAAAACGGTTGGCTTGAAATAAGAAGTTACAGAAATTACTAAATTGTTTTCAGGATCGATATATATCACATTTCCGCTATTGCCAATTGCGGCATAGATGTCTTTTTCTTCATTAATTATCCACCAAAGATAGCCGTACATCATATTTCTAAATTTTTTCCCTGTAACAATTTGTGGTCTTGCCATTTCATCAATCCATTGGGAAGACACGATTTGTTCATTATTATAATAGCCTTTATTCAAGCAAAGCTGACCTATTTTGGCCATATCTTCTGCCGAAAAACACAAACCATAGCCTGCAGTTCCAACACCCTGCGGGTCACCAAACCAAACATTTTCTTTTGGTTTCTTGTTCATTGTAAAATCTTTATGTTCCTCAGCTGTTTTTGCAAAATAATTATTATGCATATGCACGCCGATGGGTTTAAATAGATACTTGTTCGCAAAATCAACTGGGGTCATATTCGTTACTTTAGTTAATATACCGGTTAATATATGCAAGCAGACAGTCTGATAATTAAATTCTTCACAGATCCCTTTTCTGCCTCCCAACAAATCTAATGATGCCAACGTCCAATCTCTGCTTGAACACACTTTTGTCCATGGATCTCCTTTACATTTATAAGGAGCTTTCATCGTCAATAAATGTTTGATAGAAACATCATAAATTGTTTTTTCTCCACGTTTAACAACATAATTAGGGAAATAATCTATCACTTTATCGTCTACGCTGTGAATTAATCCTTGATCTATTGCTATTCCAATTAATAACGCAACAATACTTTTTGTTGCAGACATAATGTGAGTACAATCATTTTTTTTATAATTATTCCATTCGTCAGAATATACTTCCATGCCCTCTTTATAAATAAACATTTGGCATATGTTTGGTTGTTCCTTTTCAATTATGCTGTGTAATTTTTCTTTATTCATGTTATTTCAACTCACTTTTTTTTCACGCCATAGACTTGGTACAATTCGATGAGTACCAATGGATTTCGGTATAATTTCAGCCAAAATGGTTTTACCTGTAGTTTCCGGACTGTTTATTATTTAAATTAAATCATATGGCTGAAATGTCTTTCTCTCAAGTAGAATATTCCGGAAAATTGGGCAGAATGAAATGGAGCCAGGGAAAATTTGTTAAGTGATGAGCCCGACGAATTTGGGGGAATGCCAGAATCTCATCTCTATAGAGGTCGAAGACTCGATCTTTATTCTGTAAATTATTCCGATTCTGAACATATTCTGTTTCACTCATTTCACAGTACTTTCGAACTGTTCTCCGGTCCATTTTTAATTCTTCTGCAATTCTCTTTTGAGAATATTTTCTCTTCTTGAATTTTCTTACTTTCTGATACATATTCATAACAATCATTGAGTCTTTCCTTAGTAGTTCTTGTGGTGATTTCTACTTTTAGGATTGACTCTTTTTTTTTCTATAGGGAAGTGGGGATTTTTGTTTACCCCCCTATGTGGATTTTAGGCTACCATTTCTACAAGCCATGGATTGCTTGCGAACGGTTTAGAGAAAATACGCCCTGAAGTCATTGCACATAACGTTTCAGGAATATGAGAAGTAAAGAATGAAACACCGCTATCTTTTTTGGAAAAGGGACAATGTATGAGCTATGAGCGAAATATTCCCTTCTAATCCATGACCAGGTACAACTATTTTAACTTCAGAGAATACTTCTTTCATATTCTGCAATGTATTTGGCCATTCAAGTAAGTTTGCATCGGCAGTATTGCCAAGAGTAGAATTATTCAGTGCTTTTACAGAACAGCCACCGAACAAGATTCTTTCATTTGGTAAATATACACAAATACTATCAACCGTATGGCCTTCCCCTATAAAAAAAATCTCAATCGGTATCTCATGAAAATCAAACCTATAGGTTTCACTTAATGTGTTCCTTGGTATTGGTAATTCTTTCTTAGCACAAATCTCTTGTGTTTTTTTAATTGAATATGATTCTATATCATTCTGATGAATCCAGTTCAAACCCCCAAGATTATCATCATGATAATGGCAGACTATGACTTTTATCTCGTTAAAATCATAATTATTCTTAAACCATTCAATCAAAAATTGTGTTTGAGTATCATTCCATGGAGTATCGATTATTACAAGCTGTTTGTCAGTGAGGACAACCATGCCATTTGCTGATACTTTACCCCATTTTGGCATTTCAATATCCGAAATATGTGTCCATACATTTTCTGCAAGTGGTTTCAACTGTATGTCTGGGGTAATATTGATTGTTTGACTTTTTTTAGAACATGCATAAGTTAAGGACATTATAAAAACAAGAGTCAGTATTTTAATTGTATTTGTTCTAATCATTACAATTCCTTTCATTCTTTATTTTCGATAACGTTCCAGAAATATATGACGTTGGCTGAGGAACGATGCCAATGTGGCGAAGCCCTGAGCATAGCGGAGCATATATTTCTTGTTATAACCAGTTCCAAATTTGAATTCGTTTAACTATAGAAGTCCATGGATGGACTTCTACTATAACAGAATATCAAATTAAGAGTTTTTCCATTCAATATTAGGCTTTAGATGCTTTTTAGCACAATCTGCAAGAAATAGATTGATAAGTTGTTGATACTTAATTCCTGTTTCTTCAGATAAATCCTTAAAATACTCCACTGTATCATAATCAAGTCTGATTGTTATTTGCTTCTTCAATTTGGAGATATAAGGGTTTTTAATGGCATTTGAAAAATCATAAGAATCTCTCATTTTACCGACCTCCATAAGATTTTGATTCTGCGACATTCCCATGAGGATGAATCGTTCTTCATCTTCAGAATGATCTGGATCAAAGATCAATAATGCATTGGGATCAAGGAAGGCAGTTTTAGCTTCTTCAAATGAGATCTTATGCTTTGTGACATTTTTCCTATTCTTTATGTCATCCCAGTCAAATATAATATGATCCATAACTACATTGTAATTATGTTGTAAATTTTGTCAATTTCTTAACCTGAGCCAGGGAAGGCGAAGTTATGAATAAAAGCTATAAGCTATATATTGCTTCTAACGTTTCGCAAATATACGATGTTTTTCGGTCCGAAGGACTGGCGACATTATTGCTTCATAATTCCTGAACTGTTTCAAAAACAAACTTAATCTGCATTTTTGAAGTATAACCTCAAAAGCAATAATTTTGACAGAGAAAAATATGGCGAAGCCCAAGCCGAAGGCGCAGCGTATATTTGCTGTTATAAACAGTTTTAGATCGATTTTAAAGCAGTAAGCGAAAATGGACTGTATTTAAAGTATAATTTTATCAGAAGGTTGAAACCCTACTGAATAGGGGGTATGATTAGGGATGAAACGTGAGTTTGTATATATGCCAACTTTTGAGAAACAATGGAAAGAGGCAAATCTGACAGATGATGACCTAAAGGATCTAGAAGTATTTCTTTGTGAGCATCCAGAATCTGGAGATATGATCCAAGGAACTGGAGGACTTCGAAAATTAAGGTGGTCTATCCCTGGATAAGGGAAGAGTGGTGGTGTCAGAACACTCTATGTAGATTTTGCTTCTTTTGAACAGATTCACATGATTACATGTTTTCGAAAGGGCAATAAAGAAAGCCTGACAAAAGCTGAAAAGCAAAGCATTAATAGCCTTGTTGAGCAAATAAAAGAAAATCTGAGAAAGCAGAGGAGTTCAAATGAAAGAAACTGAAAAAACTTATTTCGACTCAATAATGACGGGGCTTAATGAATCTCTTGAATATAGTAAAGGTAATCTCAAGAATGTAAAAAAAAGAACGGTTAGCATAACACCTGTTCCTAAGTATAATGCGTCAAAGATAAAGAAGATTAGAAAATCATTAAATCTGACACAAATGATTTTCGCCGAGGCATTGGGAGTCTCTATTAAAACTGTTGAAGCTTGGGAATCTGGAAGAAATCACCCACAGGGACCAGCCTCTAGAGTTTTACAATTATTGGAGATGGATAATAGCCTTTTAGAAGATCATAAAATTCTCTGCATATAAAGAAAATACCCGAGACACGATGTCGAGGTATAAAATAACTCTTAGATTTAAAATTGTTTATAACGTTCCGCAAATATGGCGAAGCCCAAGCCGAAGGCGCCGCGTATATTTGCTGTTATAGGAAGTACGGTCATTTGATTTCATAAAAGTACAAGGATGTACTTTTATGACTGAATTTGTAGAAACTATTCTCGATTTATCCAATAATCGGGTTTTCTATGAGAATTAGCGATTGCTAAAACAATGATATGATCATTTCTTATAGTATATACAATTTTATAGGGAAAAGAATTGAGTACAAATCTTCTTGAACGAGAGGTCTGATATTGCCAAGCATCTGGATGCTCCGATATCCTTTTGAGCCCGAGTTTTACATCATCCTTGAATCTATCACCGAGACCTTGAAGTTGAAAATTGTAGTATTCTACAGCATCGTTTAATTCTAATAATGCTAATGGATCAAATTCTATTGTCATAATATTTAAAAGACTTGATTGTAAGGTATTGTTTTTGTAGAACCATCTTCTATAGCGTCTAATCTTCTATCTATTTCACTGTTCCAGATTTCTTCAATTTTAGAATCAGGCTGATCAAGGCTGAGGAGGAGAGCTTCAATAATTTGAGATTTTTCTTTTGGGGAAAGGTTTAATGCTTCTTTTATCATTTCTTGTGTACTCATCTTAATAGTATACCAGATTTTGTGAATAATATCGATATTCGAGCCCAAGGAGGGGCGAGAAATACAAACTTTCTCCGGTTTTTCCTATAACGTTCTGCAAATATTCGATGTTTTTTGTTCCGAAGGACTGGCGACATTATTGCTGCATACTCCCTTAACATTTTCAAAACAAACTTAATCCGCTTCAGAAAAAGTATAACCTTAAAAGCAATAATTTTGACAGAGAAAAATATGGCGAAGCCCAAGGCGAAGGCGCCGCGTATATTTGCTGTTGTACGCTCTTTCTAGGTGAGTTTGTTCAACCTACCTAAGAACACGGATGTTCTTAGGTTCAGTTTTGATAGGAAAAGGTATTGTTAAATTGAATTCTGGTATATATCGTGATATATTACAAGTAGAGGTGATTATATGCAAACAGCAAAATTATTTATGAATGGTCGTAGTCAAGCGGTTCGATTGCCAAAGGATTTTCAATTTCTCGGAGAGGATGTAATAATTCAAAAGCATGGAGATGCTGTTATTTTATTACCTCACGATAAAGCCTGGGAGATATTCTTACACGGTTTAAACTCATTTAGTGATGATTTTATGGATTCTGGAAGAGATCAAGAAGTGGAACAAGAAAGGGAATCATTTTAAATGTATATTCTAGATACAAACATCTGCATCTTTGCTATTAAAAAGAAGTTCCCTCAATTATTAGATAAAATATCAGTTCACTTAAATGAAGGTGTTTACATCTCTTCATTAACAGTAGCCGAATTAGAATATGGTGTATCAAATAGTCAATATCCTGAAAAGAATAGAATTGCTTTGTTGGAGTTCCTTTCTATTTTCAATATTTTGGATTTCAAGGAATCAGATGCCGTACCATATGGAATTATTAAAACCAATCTTAGAAGAAACGGTAATATCATCGGTCCAATCGACATGTTATTAGCTGCTCAAGGAATCTCGAATAATATGACTATGGTTACAAACAACACAAAAGAGTTTGAAAGAGTAGAAGGTTTGAAAATAGAAGACTGGTCTTAAAAGACGAGCCCAAGGATGGGCGAGTTATTCATAAATATTATATAAGCTAGAAATTTCCTATAACGTTCCAGAAATATATGACGTTGGTTGAGGAACGATGCCAATGTGGCAAAGCCCGAGCGTATCGAAGCATATATTTCTTGTTATTAGTCGTTTGGGTGGTTTGAAGTTACCCTTCTTTTAAATCATGTAATGAATCAGAGTAAGTGGGGAAGGGGATAACCTTCAATCCTTTTTGCTCAGATGTCCAAAGATCAAGTTTCGACTGCATATTCAGCCAGCTTTCAGGTGATGTCTTTGTAGCTTTTGCTATTCGTATTGCCATATCAGGACTTAATGAGGCTTTTTCGTTTATAAGTTCAGAAAGAGCCTTTCTAGAAACACCTAAATCTGTTGCAGCTTCAGTTACAGTGAGACCAAGTGGCGCTAATACATCTTCCTTTAAAACATTTCCCGGATGAACAGGTTTACGTTTTGTACTCATATGATTCTCCTAATGATAATCCCTATAATCAACAATATATGCATCACCGTCTTCAAAGAAAAAAGTCACTCTCCAGTTTCCATTAACCGAGACTGACCATATATCGTTCTCGTTGCCAGATAATTGATGCAGTTTATATCCTGGTAATGACATATCTTGAACAGTGATAGATGCATCCAGACGATCCAGAATACGGGCTAATTTCTTAGCATGATCTGGTTGAATCCCTTTTTGCTACCAGAGATGAAGAACTTTTCAAGACCTTTGTGTTTAAAGGATTTTATCATATGATTTATTGTAACGTGATACGTTGCAGGTGTCAAATCTAAAGTACGAAATTCCCAAAGGACTTTTAACGTTCCAGAAATATATGACGTTGGTTGAGGAACGATGCCAATGTGGCAAAGCCCCGCGTAGCGAGTATATATTTCTTGTTATAACTAGTATTTTTGCATAGGAGTTTGTACTAGGAAAGGAAATTAAACAGGGATGTTTTGTTTTTTGACAGTTCATCGTAATGTAATTATTGATTGTACATCATAAAAGATGTACAATGAGGTATGAGCAACAACTGGAATCTTATCTACTACGAAGATGAAAATGAGATTGCTGAGGTCTATGATTTCATCAACTCTCAGAAAGCAAGCAACAAGGCTAAGATTCTCAGCTGGTTGTCCATGCTAGAAGAGAAGGGACCTGTACTCCCTCGACCATATGCTGATCTACTGAAGGATGGTATACATGAGTTGAGGATTAAGCTATCAGGAAACCAGGTAAGGGTACTATACTTTTTCTGTTACAAGGATTTTATCGTTCTTACAAATTGCTTTACGAAAAACAGAAAACAAGTACCGGAGAAAGAGATAAATAAGGCGAAGAAGTGTCGTGATAGTTTTCTAAAGCGATATTCTGAAGCTAAAATGAGGAAAGAACTCAATGAAAACCTTTAAGAAGCATTTAGATGATAGCTTAAAAGATCCAGAATTCAATGATATCTATAATGAAGAGAGAAAACTAATTGAGCTCTCGTTGAGAATCCATGAAGCTAGAGAAAAATCAGGACTATCTCAATTGGAAGTAGCCAATATGGCTCATGTTACACAGCAACAACTTTCCAAGATTGAAAATGGTAAGAACTGTAATATGATTACATTTCTGAAAGTCTGTCGTGCACTTGGACTTGATTTTAACTTTATACCCAGAGTTGCAAGTTAAACTTCATCAAAATAAATATAAGCGAAGGCATGGATGACGGAGCGAGAATTTTTATATCTCCTTTTTCCAAGACATGCAAAAATATTAGTTATAACGTTTTGCGAATAGCCGAAGTTGGCCGAAGGCCAATTTTGGTGAAGCGAAGCGAAACTGGCTATTCGCTGTTATACGAAGTGACTTTGGGGCGGTTTTGCGAACTACGCCTGAGCCAAGGATGGCGAAGGAGCAGTAATAAGCATCCCTTCTATCTTTCAGCTTTGAACTCAGATCCATGAGTTTTCGCAAGTACTAAAATATCATTAAGGGATTGCTCATCCAATTAGTGAATATGAATCTATAAACCAGGTTTAGCAGAGTGTCCTTAGAATTTATCAATTTATTGATGCAGTAATCACATATGGCATCTTTCCCTCTACATTTACAAGACTATAGTTTCCATAAGATTCTAAGTCTTCTGCCTTTTTAAATCCAGAATTCCAAACCATTTCAAATCCAAAAAGAAGTTTAGCTGACCATTTACTCAATTTTCTATAAAAGCCTTTAGACATCTTTTTTGGAGCTGCATCTGTAACAAGCTGAGAATTGGTAAACCTTCGTGATATTTCATATAGGAGTTTTTTTACATCTTCCTCTTGGAGGTAATAAAGTAAACCTTCCATTACGATTATAAAATTTCTATTCCGATCTTTAGTTACTTCGTCGATCCAAGAAAAATCTAAAACGGAAGAAGAAATCATTTTGTAATCTATCTGAGCTCCTAATAATTCCTTTTTTTGGTCAATAACTTCTGGTAGGTCAAGCTCTATATAAATACAATCTTTTTTATCTATCCTCCAATACCTCGTGTCAAATCCACACGCAATGTTGATGACTGTACATTGATGATTTTTCGATATATAGTCGTTTACGATACTGTCTATTGTACTAACTCTCCATACAGCCATCTTGGCATCGACTTTCCCAAATCCACTATACATCTTTTTCATTTTTAAGATCATTTTCTTTTCTGATTCTGATGCTAAGTCAAATAATTTGTCTAAACTATGTACTGACATTGGATCATTAAAATCCGACTTCGGATCCTTCGATTGTGTAGATCGGCATACCATTGTAATAATAGCCGTCTTTGAAACATCTGCTAGGTTCATAATCTGCCCCCTTGAAATTTACTTTAACGAAAGTTCAGCTTCAATATAAATAACGTGTCTGATCCGGAAGCGACTCTTTTTTCGCAAGCCATGGATGGCTTGCGAACGGTTTAGATAATATACGCCCTAAAGTCATTTCGCATAACGTTCCGATTTTACCTGAAGTTTCCGGACCGTTTATTATTAAAGTTAAATCATATGGCTGAAATGTATTTATCTCAAGTAGAATATTCCGGAAATTTGGGCGGAATGCAATGCAGCCAGGTAAAATTTGTTAAGTGATGAGTCCGACGAATTTGTTCCAATTTCCCAAGCACCATGGATGGTGTTTGGGAACTAGATTTGATTATGATCATCATTAGTTATTGGATAATAAGTTAATATCCATCCTTTCGAATAATCTTTATCAGTTCTGGAAGAGCAATGTATAAAATTAAAGGTATAGCTATTAAAGATAAATATCTTTTATTGATAATGAAGTCAATTAACAAAAATACAGATGAAATAAGCATAAAGCAATAACAAATTAAATATATAACCTTTGAAATCTTCATTGAATCTCCAATTTAATACTATCATGACAATCTAGACTGTGAAGCCTAAGCGAAATAAATATAACTCCTTCATAACTTGTTTTCGTACATGGCGTAAATACTGTCAGCGTAGCTGATAAGCAGTATTTATGACATAGAAAATCAAGTTCATGAAAATGTTATATTCAGTTATTTATGATGCAACCACTTTCTATATTTTTTAATGCTTTCAAGAGCTTCTTCAAAAGTTTCAGGAGCTTTTTCTCCACGAGTTAAGCTGACTAATGTAGGAATAGACATTGTCGATACAACTCTTTTGTCTGCTACTTCATTAGCTCTTGCAATGTGATGAAATGTTACCTTTTGCATTGAATCAGAACTTCTTTCTTTCAAATCTGTAATCAGCTCATTAATATGGCAATAAACAATATTGCCATATTCCAAGGTTTCTAGATATGTTGGTATATATCCTTTATGGACTACTGCATTTCTAAATTCTTTCCAATTTTTAGTATTCTTTTTTGAAATATCCGTAAAAGATGGTTTTCTGTTGTCAATGATTGGAGGCTCAGAACCTTTATGATCAATAAGGAATGTAAAAAGATAAGCGCCGAATTGTCGTTCTGATTGCGACGCTACATGTTTCCATGTTTTTTTTAAATTGGTAATGTCTATATTGTTCTTAATACAAATGACAGAAATATAAAATTCATAAAATCGTTCTAATGCTGCAGCCATACTAGTAACAGCTTCTCTGGGATAACCATCTAATAGAGCCAACGCACCAAAATCAAATAATATTTCAAATTTTTGCTCCTGCAAAATGGTTAAAGTTTTGTGACCATTGCTGCAGGTCGCTGAATATAATCCATTATCTTGTAGTTCAACTTCTTGAAACTCTAAAGAGGGTTTACCATATTCTTGAAAGCATTGCATGCAATTTATATTTAATTTCAAATTTTATACCCACTTATTTTTTAATTTATAATCACATTTCCTTTATTTTCTCCGAGACACGATGTCGAGGATTAATCCTATTCTAGTCGAACTTTTCACTTAACGTTCTGACAATATGTGAAGTCTAGCACGAAGTGCTGGATTTGGCGAAGCCCGGAGTGAAACGGAGCATATATTGTCTGTTAGCTGTAGTAAAAAGATCGGTGCAACCGAATTTGATACTAGAATTGTACAAGGATGTACAATTCTAGCTTTCTACAACAGAATCTTGGATTGAGTTACTAGGCTTTGAAAATTCAATGCTCACACTTTTGCGGTTAATCATAAAAATGATGAAGACTGAAAGAGAGATCAACAAAGCACTAAAAATAGTCATTCCTACTTTCATTGAACTGTACATTTTACTTAATGAAGGTTCATCAGAGAAAACTCCATCAAACTTTGATTTTCCAAGAATCAGTTGTAGGATCAGGAAAACACTGAAAAGGGAATTATAGATTGAAATGACAATTCGTCCGATATTTTTTCTTTTTAGTAGAAGTATTGATGAAATAACCACAAGAAGATTAATAATCAATAATCCAATCATAGCAACTAATGGATTTATACCCGAATTTAATAGATTGAAAGAGGGGAAACCAGTTTGTGCAAAATCAGGTTGGGCTTTCAATAGAGAAGAATAAATAACTAATTGAGATATTGAAATTACAGAATAAAAACCAAAAATGACTATATATAGCCAAGATATAACTGTGATGAATGTAGATTTCTTTTCCAATTTAACCTCTTTTAATGCTTTTTTGGGCCAGGACGGCTCAAAAACCTAATCCGAAGCCGATCTTTTTATTACAGCTAACGTTTCAGAAATATATGACGTTGGCTGAGGAACGAGGCCAATGTGGCGAAGCCCGTAGCGCAGCGGAGCATATATTTCTTGTTATAGGATTTTTTGGTGTTTAATCATAATCACCTATTTCTT